>Ga0184629_10000034_pt1 | contig 48390 bp, 45 predicted proteins | sample PLM4_32_b1_FD_133158 | JGI IMG/M metagenome (GOLD analysis project Ga0184629, IMG submission 133158) | Groundwater sediment microbial communities from an aquifer in East River, Colorado, USA - PLM4_32_b1 | ecosystem: Environmental > Terrestrial > Soil > Riparian zone | place: USA: East River...
CGTTTCATTATAATCGGCTCCATTGAGTTCAAATTGAATTTTTTGTTTCCACAGTTTCGTGGAAACGGGATTGAAATCGTCGAATAGATTCTTAGCCATTTTTAAAAGTAATTAGTATTGATTGTAGTGTTTAGGAACTATTAAAAAATAACTGATACATTTTGTCTCGTTCTTTTGCCCTTTTTCTGCGTTAAAAATTATTTTAATAGCGATGCTATTGAAATAATTTTTGCCTTGAAAAACAACAAAATAACTTCGTCAATTCTGTACCATTTATTTCTTAACAGTCCCTATGCGATTATTTTTTTTGAACGGTATCGTCATCAAATTCAATGATGTAAATATCTTCACTATCTTTTTTCATATAGTATTTTTCACGGGCATATTTTTCAATTTGCATCGGATTTTTCAATTCTTTGATGTTTTCCTCGTCTTTTTTTATTTCGCCTTGATAATAGGCTGCATTGTCTTCAAGTTCATCTATTTGTTTGTTGAGAAAACGATGTTCAAAATAGGAATAGTTGTCTAAAAAAAGCATCCAAGTCAAGAAAGATAACAGTACCCAAACATATTTGTTGCTCAAAAATTTAAACCAGGATTTGTCTTTATAAGGGTTTTTCATTGGGTGGATTTTTTAGTTCCAATTGTGATGGAGAAAAATTCTAGATTTAGTTATGTTAATTTCTTAAAGTCCAATTTGATTTTGGGTATTTGAATTTACATTTTTTAATTCGCAATAAAATTACAACAAAATTATAAAATCCGCTGATTAATTACGGCACGAACTACATCTATAGCTACTGTATTGTATTTGTCATTGGGTATAATAATATCTGCAAATGCTTTTGTGGGTTCTATAAATTGCTGATGCATTGGTTTTAAGGTGGTTTGATATCGGTTTAAAACTTCTTTCATGTCACGTCCACGTTCGGCAATATCCCGTTTCAAACGACGGATTAATCTTTCATCGGAGTCTGCATGAACATATATTTTCACATCAAATAGTTCTCTTAATTCGGGATTTGTGAGAATTAAAATACCTTCTACAATCATTACTTTGCGTGGGTGGGTAAATATGGTATCGTTTGTTCGGTTGTGTGTTACAAATGAATAGACAGGTTGGTTGATGTTGTTTCCAGCTTTTAATTCTTTAAGATGTGCCACTAATAATTCGAAATCAATAGCCCTTGGATGGTCGAAATTAATCAAGGCTCTTTCGTCAAAAGACATGTCATGATTTTCTTTATAATAGGAGTCTTGGGAGATTATTCCAACTTCCGTATCCGGCAATTCATTCATAATTTGATGAACTACGGTTGTTTTTCCGCTTCCTGTGCCTCCGGCAATTCCTATGATAAGCATAAAATAGATTTGTTATGTTGATGATGCAAAAATAGGGATTTATATATAGAAAAATTAGAATTGATGGCGTTCTGAATAGTTTGTTATAAACAAAAAAGTCTTTTCAAATAAATGAAAAGACTTTTGGTCGGGGTGGCAGGATTCGAACCTGCGGCCTCCTGCTCCCAAAGCAGGCGCGATAACCGAGCTACGCTACACCCCGTAATTCGAGTGCAAATATAAGGTTTAATTCTGTTTTTCAAAATAAAATACAATAAATAAATAAAATTTATTTCAAGATCGATTTTTTGGATTTAGAAGGGTATGAATTTTTTATAATAAAGGGTATATTTGCATTTTAAAAACTAAATATATGTCCAATACAATAGAAAAAATTAAATGTCTTATTATAGGTTCTGGGCCAGCTGGTTATACTGCTGCCATATATGCCGCCAGAGCCAACATGAATCCTGTTTTATACCAAGGAATGCAGCCGGGTGGTCAATTGACAACTACTAATGAGGTAGAAAATTTTCCAGGTTATGTGGATGGAGTTACAGGGCCGGAAATGATGGTACAGTTGCAAAGTCAAGCACAACGTTTTGGTGCAGACATCCGTGATGGATGGGCTACAAAGGTTGATTTTTCGGGTAGTATTCACAAAGTTTGGATTAATGATGTTATCGAATTGCATTGTGAAACGGTAATCATCTCCACAGGTGCTACAGCCAAATATTTAGGTTTGCCAAAAGAACAGCATTATTTAAAAATGGGTGGAGGTGTTTCTGCTTGTGCTGTTTGTGATGGATTCTTTTATAGAAATCAAGAAGTAGTGATTGTAGGAGCAGGAGATTCGGCTTGTGAAGAAGCTCATTATTTATCCAAATTATGTTCTAAAGTTACCATGCTGGTACGTAGCGAAAAATTCAGGGCTTCTAATATCATGGAAAAACGTGTTCGCAAGACCGAAAATATCACCATTTTAATGAACCACGATACAGTGGATATTTTGGGCGATGGACAAGTGGTTACTGGAGTTAAAGCGATAAACAAAACAACGGGTGATGTTTTTGATATTCCGGCTACAGGTTTCTTCGTGGCTATTGGACATCAGCCTAATACAGAGATCTTTAAGGGACATATTACTCTTGATGAAACAGGTTATATTGTAAATGCTCCTGGTACTTCAAAAACAAATGTTCCAGGTGTTTTTGTAGCTGGTGATGCTGCAGATCATGTGTACCGTCAAGCAATTACTGCTGCAGGTACAGGATGTATGGCTGCATTGGATGCCGAAAAATATTTGGCAACTATAGATGAACATTATCAATTGGAAAAAATTGTTAATTAATTTGTTAGAACAATTATATATTGAATAGAATAGAAAAAGTCCTAATTTTTTAAGTTGGGACTTTTTTGTTGGTATAAATTTAATGAAATTGTACTTAGCTTAATCTAAATGAAATCTACGTCAATGCAATTTCTCCGTTTCCTATTTTCCCTGTTATTCGTAATGGGTTCGGGATATGTTTTTATTTCAATCTTTTAATCAATTTAGCTTCACCCAGAAATTTACGAATTTCAATTTTCGGAGTTCCAAGCAATTGAATTTCAGATCTGTCTGTGGCGTCAATAATAAGCGATGTTTCGGCAAATAGGTTGCAAATAGCATTACTCTCGGTTGTTACGTCCCCGTTTTTGATAGTGAATTTAATTCCGGTATAAATGGTATTGTTGTCTAAACGGATTAGAGCGTTAGTTGCATCTCCTTCTATGGTTGCCACCGATTTTTGATACATGTCTAAAGCGAAATCAACTGTAGAAATGAGTGCTTTTAGTTGTGAATTTTTGCTCAATTCTATTTTTGCCTTCTCCGATTTTAAATTAAGTTCTACTTTTGTTTTATCATCGGATTTTAAAGTAAAATTTTTCGAATTGACATTCAAATACAATTTCGAAAAATCAAGAGAAGTAAATGATATGTTATTTAACTGAATGGTCTCTATAGCATTAACAATAGATAAGTTTTTTGTAATAACGGCTTTTAAATCGTCGGTGTATTTGACTCTTACAATTAGTTTTTTAAAGCTTGTTGCCTCTTTTGAAGTGTAAATGCGTAGTGTTTTTTCTTTGATGTCAAAGGATATGATTTCATGTAAATTATCATCTGCTTCAATCTGAATTTCGTTTTTAGGACCTTTTTCTAAATAAACCGTTAGGTTATCTTCGACCTCTAAGGTATTAAAATCACCAATTTCTTTTGGTTTCTCGATAACCGTTTTTGAGCCTCTTATTTTTTCTTTATTTTGGCTAATTGCCAATGTAGTTGTGAGTAGGGAAAGTGCAATTAAGTAGGATAGTTTCATTTTATGAATTGAATTTGTGTTTTTACAAATATAAAAAAATCACTCACTTTTGGTGAATGATTTTTAAAATATTTAAAAATTTAGAACTTTAGATTTTAGTAATACTCCCTCCTGAATTCGAATTTTTTTGAATCGATTTTGGAACAGTAGTATAGTTTATGTTACTACCACTGGAGGCATCGGCCTTTAGACTTACAATCGGATGAACAATTATGGAACCCCCACTAGAGGAATTAGAAATAACAGCATTGGCCAGTAAATCGGTGGCATTTATTATACTTCCACTAGAAGCGTTGGTTTCTAGGTTAAGTGCTTTCCCGGTCAGTGTTATTGTACTTCCGCTGCTGCTTTCGCTGTCAATCGTATCAAATTCTGCGTCCAGTCTGATGGTAGCTGCACTAGAGGATGATATGCTGATGTGCTCTCCTTTAAGTATGTTTCTGCTTTTTATGGTAGCAGCTGATGAAGTTTCGATTCCTTCAATAACGGGCATTTTTACCGTAATTTTTTTGGATTTTATATTAACAAAAGAATTGTAGTTGCAAGCTATAACGAGGACACCATTTTCTACGGTTGTCGTAATTTCTTTTTGCAAATTGTCATCGGCTTCAACTATGATTTCTGTGGTATTCGATTGCTCGATTACAAGATCTAATGCGTTGCTTATTTCTACACTTTTAAAATCGCCTTGTACGGTTCTGTTCTCTGTGGTTACATTCCCGCTTCCCACTATAGATTTCAAACCTACCATGCGATTGCAGGATCCAAAAAACAATGCTATTAAAGTGATGACAACGAATTTTGTGATTAATGTGATGACTTTTATCATGGCTATTCGGTTTTAATAATTATACCATCTTTGTTGATTTTTAACTCTTTAAAATTCTTTTTTGTTTTGATAACAGTGTCGTTTTTTATAGAAACACCGTCTTCATTTATTGTGATGTTTGTATCGCTGTCATCGCTAGTATCTACATCATCCATATCGTTTTCATCTGCAGGACAATCCAAACATTTTACTTTTTCATTTTCCACTTTGTAGGTATAGTTATCTGAACTATAGTGCAAATTAAAGAACTCATCGTTTGATCGGTCATAGTTTTCTACGCTCGAATCAGTTTTAAACAAAGTTCCTTCAGGTAAGTATAAAGTGATTTCTACTTCCTGATCGCGGAATTTGTTTTTTAAATCAGTCAATAAATAATTGTCCAAAATCACTTGATTTCCTATGATTTTATAATTGTATTTAATTGCATCAGCTCTTTTTTTAGCTTCAGACAATGATTTTCCTTTGGATTCTTTTTCAATTTGAAGATACGCAAATTTCTCTTCTGATTTTTCGATTTTGATACTTACTTCATTAGAATAAATGATATCATTGTTTAAAGAATCTTGGGTAACCATGAAATTATTTCGTTCCTCTACGTTTTTGGCAAAATAGTCATTGTGCTTGAATTTGATCAAAAGCGTATCGGTTGTTTTTAGGTTTATGGTTTCTTTTTGAACTACTCTTCCGTTAACCGCAAAAGCAGAAGCTTGTTTAATACCTATGGAAATTAGTATTGCAACAATGATTATCCAAAGTGCCAATAGGGTGTATTTTGCTATGTTTCCAATGGATTTCATGCTTGGCGAGAGTAATTTGAAACCCAAAAGGATTAAGAAAAAACATGGAATTCCTACGCCGAGAGACACTAAAACACCAAAAAACCAAACTGGATAATCCGTAAAATTGCCTGACTCGATAAAAGGGTGAAACGGAAAATTAGTAAAATTGGCGGTACCCAAAGTTATAGAGCCAATTAAGAAAACGATGAATGTAGCCAAACCAGACATGATTAAAATCACTCCCAAAAATTTAGCGAATATTTTAAAAACAGTCATAATAAAATCCCCAAATGAACTTCCTATTTTTTCGGCTCCCGATTTTATTTGATTGCCAAATTTGTCGTAATCAGCATTTTTTATTTTTCCGGAAACAGAATCAAATTCCTCACGAACTTTTTTTTCGATATTCGAAATCGTTACGGGTTCTCCGTTCATTTCCAGTTTTTCGGCAGTGGTAACAGCTTCAGGAGTTACAATCCAAAGGATGATGTATGCCAAAATACCAGTTCCAAATCCAGCAAAAACAAATACTAGAAACATGATTTTTAACCAAACCGCATCAATCCCAAAGTAGTGTCCTAATCCCGTTGCAACACCACCAATCATTCCATTTTCTTTGTCGCGGTATAATTTTTTTGTGCTTCTAGGGGCGCTGTAATCTCTGTTGTATGGTGCGTTAGCATTGTCTTCCTCTATAATGTAATCTTCGGGTTGACCCATAACAGCAATCACTTCATCTACATCTTTCAGGCCTACTACATGTTTGTCACTTTGTTGTTTCTCGTTCAATAATTCCGAAACCCTCATTTCGATATCTTTTATAATTTCTTCTTGTCCGGATGATTTAGACAATGAACGTTTTATGGCGTCAAAATAGCGAGTTAATTTTTGGTATGCATCTTCGTCAATATGGAAGAACATTCCGCCTAGGTTTATATTTACAGTTTTGTTCATGACTATTATTTTTGGTTTGTTATTAGATTTACGGCATCAGATAGTTCTGTCCAAGTGCCATTGAGTTCGTTTAAAAAAGTTTGTCCTATCTCGGTAAGTCCATAATATTTTCTGGGTGGTCCGGAAGTGGATTCTTCCCAACGGTAGTTGAGCAATCCGTCGTTTTTTAATCGGGTTAATAGCGGATAAATGGTTCCCTCTACTACCAATAATTTAGCGTTTTTCAAAGTGTCTAATATTTCTGAGGTGTAAGCATCTTTTTCTTTCAATACAGATAGGATGCAAAACTCGAGAACACCTTTACGCATCTGGGCTTTTGTGTTTTCAATGTTCATAATTCGTTGATTTGAGTTGATTTGTTGATTAAACGGTTCATTTTTTGATTGATGATTGATGATTTGTTATTGGTAGGAAAGAAGCAATCTCATTTTGCTAATTGTCCTGATTTAGTTCTATTTAATAAATGGTATTGTTAAAGGATAACTATATTCTTCTCCATTTGCTGCTTTGATAGAAGCATAAATAACGAGAAAGAGTTCGGCTACTTTCATACAAGCAAAAGCAAAAATGGCTAAGGCTCCAACTGTTAATATTCCAACATTGTTGCTGAAATCAAAATTTTCAAACGCCACATCATTATGATTTGCAAAATCATTAAATGAAATATTCTTTAAAACAGTATAAAGAAAAATAGGAATAACAATCAGGACCAAAATCAAAGAGTAAATTAAAATACTCAATTGAAAATTCAAAGCTTGTTTGCCATTGTGATCCACAAATTGAGATTGTTCTTTTTTGGAAGTCCAAATGATTATTGGAAATATATAATTCCCAAACGGAATGATATATTGACTAAAAGTGCTTAAGTGTGTAAAAGCGGCAATGTTTCTTTCGGTTGTAGTTTCCATTTTTTTGATTTTTGGTTGATGATGTTTTAAAGAAATATGGTGTTTTTGTCCTACCAAGTAATTTCTTATGCAAATATATGTCTAAAGAATGGTATCTTGTATCGCATAGTAGTATATATTAACATAATATTAACAAGTATTTCATTTATACACTAAATTTCTTATATTTTATTTTGATTTAATGATTTCTATTTTCAAAGAATAAACACTTGTCTTATTTGTGCCAAAGTTTTGGCTTTGTACTAGTGGAGAATGGGAGCTAATTACTTTGTAATATGTACGACGTAATGTTATTAGGGCAAATAGCTTCTGGGCGATACTATAAGTTTGTTTTTTATTTAATGAGGATCGGGCAACTTGTTTTTATTGGTTTTTAGCTAATTTTTGGGATAATGAAACTAAATTGGGTTAAATAATGGATTTTTATATGTATGCATAGTATTTTTTGTATTTTAGCACAAAAAATAATTCAAAATGGAATTAACGGTATCGAAATTCAATAGATTTATATTTTTCAAATTGCCCTCTGCTTTTTTATGTGGCGTTCGACTAAAATATATTGACGAAAATAAATGTATTGTGTCCGTAAAGCATCGTTGGATCAATCAAAATCCTTTTAATTCAATGTATTTTGCGGTTCAGGCGATGGCAGCTGAGTTGTCCACTGGAGCTATGGTAATTTATCAAATTCAAAAAAGCAATCGAAAAATTTCGATGTTGGTGGCCAATAATAAATCCAATTTTTCTAAAAAAGCAACTGGAAGAATCACTTTTGTTTGCAATGATGGACATTTAATAGTCGATGCAATTCAGAAAACTATTGCAACTGGAGAAGGACAGACCTTTTGGATGAAATCGATAGGGTCGAATGAAGAAGGAGTACAGGTTTCTGAAATGGATTTTGAATGGAGCGTTAAACTAAAATAGTTCATTTGTATATAAAGCAAAAAAAAGCTTCGTTTTATGAACGAAGCTTTTTTTAATATAAGGCAATGATGAATTAATAATTATATAGAAACCAACCTTAATTTCATGTTCTGTGAGTCGTATTCTTTGGGTTGAATAAAATTCTGTATCAAATGTAGAAAAACTATATCATAATAGTCTTAAAATTATATTAAAATTATGGACGGGGATTTTTTTATTTTTTAAGTTAGAAATCAAGCAATTAAAATTATTGATTAAAATTAGGTGACAATTTGACATTTTAGAAGTTTTGGCAGTACTTTTGCAATCCATAGAAAAGAATAAAAAAAGATGTTTAAGAATTTTTTTAAAAATAAAAGTAATATGACTACAGAAAATACAGAATTCGATCAAGAAATAGACGAAGTGACATTAGAAAATAATGCAAATGGAGAGCAAATTATTATTGAAGAATTAAGTGTTGAAGAACAATTAACACAAGACTTAGCCAAAGAAAAAGATAAGTTTTTAAGGTTATTTGCTGAATTTGAAAATTACAAAAGAAGAACTACAAAAGAGCGAATCGAATTGTTTAAAACGGCCAATCAAGAAGTATTACTTGCTATGCTACCTGTTTTGGATGATTTTGACAGAGCGATGGTTGAAATCAACAAGTCGGAGGATGAGTTGTTAACAAAAGGAGTGGAGTTAATTCATGAAAAATTAAAAAACACATTGGTTTCTAAGGGGTTAGAGCAAGTTGATGTTAAAGCTGGCGATGTTTTTGATGCCGATTTTGCCGAAGCAATAACTCAAATTCCAGCTGCATCAGATAAGATGAAAGGGAAAATTGTTGATATTCTTGAAAAAGGATACAAACTGGGCGATAAAATTATTCGTTTTCCTAAAGTGGTAATTGGGAATTAATACAACAAATTATAAATGCCAAATTCCAAATTTGGATAAATTTTTAAATTTGTTCCGTCTCGATAAATATCGGAATTGGAATTTAGAATTTATTTGTTTTTTGGGTTTTGTTTTTTTGGAATTTAAACAATTATGAAAAAAGATTTTTACGAGATATTAGGCATTTCAAAAAATGCAGATGCTGCCGAAATTAAAAAAGCATATAGAAAAAACGCATTGCAGTTTCATCCTGACAAGAATCCTGGCGACAAAGCGGCAGAAGAAAAGTTCAAGTTGGCTGCCGAAGCATATGAAATACTGAGTGATCCTGCCAAAAGAACAAAATACGACCAATACGGTCATCAAGCATTTGATGGTTCGGGAGGTTTTGGCGGTGGTGGTCACGGCGGCATGAATATGGATGATATCTTTAGTCAGTTTGGAGATATTTTCGGAAGCGGTTTTGGAGGTTTTGGCGGAGGCGGAGGCGGAGCTCCTCGTCGCGTTAAAGGAAGCAATTTGCGTATAAAAGTAAAATTGACTCTGGAAGAAATCGCCAATGGTGTTGAGAAAAAAGTAAAAGTAAAACGTAAAGTTCAAGCACAAGGTGTATCTTATAAAACCTGTTCTACCTGTAATGGCCAAGGACAAGTAATGCGTGTTACCAATACCATTCTTGGTAGAATGCAATCGGCTTCAACTTGTCCGACTTGTGGTGGTTCTGGTCAAATTTTGGACAAGAAACCAGCCAATGCGGATTCTCAAGGAATGGTGGTTGAAGACGAAACTGTTTCTATAAAAATTCCAGCCGGTGTTGTTGACGGAATGCAACTTAAAGTTTCCGGTAAAGGAAATGATGCACCAGGAAATAGTGTTCCAGGAGATTTAATTGTTGTAATTGAAGAAATTGAGCACGAATACTTGAAACGTGAAGGAGAAAATCTTCATTATGATTTATACATCAGTTTTGCCGAAGCGGTTCTTGGAATTTCAAAAGATATTGAAGCCGTAAACGGTAAAGTGAGAATCAAATTGGAAGAAGGAATTCAATCGGGTAAAATTCTTCGATTAAAAGGAAAAGGAATTCCTAGTATTAATGGATACGGTAGTGGAGATTTACTGGTGCACGTTAATGTTTGGACGCCAAAAACGTTAAACAAAGAACAAAAACAGTTTTTTGAAAACGCTTTGACCGATGATAATTTTACTCCAAATCCTGAGAAATCAGACAAATCATTTTTTGAAAAAGTAAAAGATATGTTTTCTTAATTTTTCAATTAAATATAAATACCAACCCATTCTGAATTAATCAAGAATGGGTTTTTTATTGTATAAATACAAGTAAATCGGTTCAAAATTATTTACTTTTACGCCAATTAAAAAAGTAGCATGAGTAACATTCTTGAAGTAAATAAAGTCGTAAAGCGATACGGTGATTATGTAGCGCTGAACGAAGTTTCTTTAACTGTTCCAAAAGGGAGCATATACGGACTTTTAGGTCCAAATGGAGCTGGGAAAACTTCCCTTATCCGCATCATCAATCAAATTACATTACCCGATAGTGGCGAAATTATCCTTGATGGAGAAAAGCTGCAACCCAAACATGTTCAGTATATTGGCTATCTCCCGGAGGAAAGAGGATTGTACAATACCATGAAAGTAGGAGAGCAATGTTTGTATTTGGCGCAAATGAAAGGACTCTCTAAAGCTGAAGCAAAGAAGCAACTCGAATATTGGTTCGATCGTTTGGGAATTCAAGGCTGGTGGAACAAGAAAATCCAAGAATTATCTAAAGGAATGGCACAGAAAATTCAATTTGTGGTTTGCGTTTTGCATAAACCCAAGTTGTTGATTTTTGATGAGCCTTTTTCCGGTTTTGACCCCGTAAATGCCAATGTGATCAAAGACGAGATTCTGGCATTACGAGAGGATGGAGCCACCGTTATATTTTCGACACATAGAATGGAAAGTGTGGAAGAGTTATGTGATCATATTGCACTTATTCACAAATCGAATAAATTGATAGAAGGAAAACTGATCGACGTAAAAAGACAATTCAAAACCAACAGTTTTGAAGTAGGTATTTTGTCGGATAATGTAGAAGGACTGATGTATGATATTACACAAAAATTTACAGTTGATCAAGCCAATTTTAAATCGCTAAACGACGAAATAAAGCTTGAAATTCAATTGGGAAATGCCACACCAAATGAGTTATTGAATGTCTTGACACAACGAGGTCAAGTAACTCATTTTATAGAAAAAATCCCAAGTGTAAACGATATCTTTATTCAAACGGTAAGTCAATAGAGTTTAGATGTAAGAGTTTAGATTTTAGATTTAAAAAAACTAAAATCTTTTAATAATAATTCTAAAATCTAAAATTTTAAATCTAAAATTTAAAAATGAGTATAATTTCATTAATCATAAAAAGAGAGTTTATTGCCAAAGTTCGCAATAAGTCTTTTATTGTCATGACTTTTTTAAGTCCGTTGCTTTTTGTGGGTATTGCAGGGTTTGTTGCCTACTTAAGTTCCATGAAAGCCGATACAAAACGAATTGCCATCCACGATGAATCGGGTTTGTTTTTCAACGAGTTTGTAGCCCAAAATGATAAAAATAGCGAATATAAATACCTTGATTTATCTGCGATCGATTTGCAGTTTCTTAAAGACAGTATCACAAAAGAAAGCTATGAAGGATTACTTTATATCCCAAAAACGGCCACAACCAAAGATTTAGAAAATAAGATACAATTCATATCCAACAGCAGTCCCAGTATTTTATTCATTGAAAAAACGCAAGCCGTTATAGCCGATAAGCTGACAAAGGAGAATCTGGAAACGGCACATTTGGACACTTTGGCCATAAAAAATGCTAAGGCTGACATAAATATAAGTTTGTCAAAAGCATCAGGCGAAGAAAGTATAAAAGGTTTAAATGAAATAAAAATTGCAATTGGTGGTGCCTTCGGATATCTTATAATGATGTTCATTATTATTTATGGAAATATGGTCATGCGAAGTGTTATTGAAGAAAAAACTAACCGTATTGTTGAGATTATTATTTCTTCAGTAAAGCCTTTTCAATTAATGATGGGGAAAATAATAGGAACTTCACTGGCAGGTTTGCTTCAATTTATCATTTGGGCAATTATTGGTTTATCATTAATGTTTGCCGCATCTGCCTTTTTTGGGGTCAATGTTGGGCCAACATCCAGAATTTCGCCTGAAATGATGCATACAGCTCAGCAGGAATTTTCGGGAACGGCACAGTTGTATATCAAAGAGATTTGGAATTTGCCCATAGCAAGTATATTGATTAGTTTTATAATATACTTCATCGGAGGGTATTTCTTGTATAGCTCTTTTTACGCGGCAATTGGCGCAGCGGTTGACAATCAAACCGATTCGCAACAATTTTTATTGCCTATCATTATGCCGCTGATACTAAGCGTTTATATTGGTTTTTTTACGGTTATAAATGATCCTCATGGGACCATAGCGGTTGTTTTTTCGATGATTCCGCTTACCTCACCTATCGTAATGCTAATGCGTATTCCTTTTGGTGTGCCATGGTGGCAAATTGCAATTTCAGTATCTTTGCTCTTTGCTACATTTTTTGGAGTAGTTTGGTTTGCAGCCAAGATTTATAGAGTTGGAATTTTGATGTATGGAAAAAAACCGACATGGAAAGAATTGTATAAATGGTTAAAGTATTAAAAAAAGGCAAAATGAATTTCGTTTTTCTGTGAAAAAAGTATTTATAGAGTTAAAATGATAATGCAAATAAAGTAGATATTTATGTCAAAAATTTTAATTATAGAAGATGAAGAAACCATCAGAAGAGTACTTGTGAGTATTTTATCTGAGGAGAATGAATCTTATCAAGTCGATATCGCCGAAGATGGAGTTGTTGGACTTGAAAAGATAAAAAACAACGACTATGATTTAATTTTATGTGATATAAAAATGCCAAGAATGGATGGGGTTGAGTTGCTCGAAGCCGTCAAAAAGATAGATTCGGAAATTCCGATTGTTATGATTTCTGGTCATGGCGATATGGAAACTGCAATCAATACCATGCGTCTCGGTGCCTTTGATTATATTTCGAAACCACCAGATTTAAACCGACTGTTAAATACGGTTCGAAATGCATTAGATAAAAAAAAGCTAGTGGTAGAGAATAAAATTTTAAAGAAAAAAGTTAGTAAAAAATATGAAATCATTGGTAATAGCGAAGCAATAGAGCGTGTTAAATTGATGATTGAAAAAGTGGCAAGAACGGATGCAAGAGTTTTAATTACTGGCCCAAACGGTACGGGAAAGGAACTGGTAGCACACCAATTGCACGATAAAAGTGATCGATCTGCTGCACCAATGATAGAAGTCAATTGTGCGGCAATACCATCCGAATTAATAGAAAGTGAATTGTTCGGACATGTAAAAGGGGCCTTCACATCGGCAGTGAAAGATCGTTTAGGGAAATTTGAAGTGGCCAATAAAGGGACTATTTTCTTGGACGAAATTGGAGATATGAGTTTGTCTGCTCAAGCCAAAGTGTTGCGTGCCTTGCAAGAAGGAATAATTAACAGAGTGGGAGCTGATAACGATATTAAAATTGATGTTCGCGTTATTGCGGCAACCAATAAGGATTTAAAAACTGAAATTGCCGAAGGTCGTTTCCGGGAAGATTTATACCACCGATTGGCCGTAATATTGATTAGTGTGCCTTCATTGAATGATAGGCGGGAAGATATACCTGCTTTAATAGAGCATTTCGCAACTAAAATTGCTGCTGAACAAGGAAATGCGGTGAAACATTTCACCCAAGATGCCGTTAATTTATTGAAAGAATACGATTGGACCGGTAATATTAGAGAATTACGCAATGTAGTGGAACGATTGATAATCCTTGGAGGAAATGAAATTTCGGAAAATGATGTTAAAGCTTTTGCGAGTAAATAAATATTTTTTAGATTTTAAATCTGAAATCTAAATTCTAAAATTTTAAATTAGAAAATGAAACTAAAAAAAATAAACGAAAAATTGCAACAAGCCCTTATTGAAAATGGGTTGACTGAGGCGAATGCGATGCAAAAAGAGACTTTTTCGACGCTGAAAAGTGGTTCGGATGCCATAATTATAGCGCCAAATGGTGCTGGAAAATCGGCAACAATTGTGATTAACGTGATACAACAATTGGTGTGTGAAGGTGAAGAATCCCCTCGTGCCTTAATTATTGTAGAAGATAAAGCAAAGGTGCTTGAAATGGAAGAGCTATTTGAAAAGTTTGGAAATTATACTAATTTAAGGGTGTATGGCGTTCATGATAAAGGCGATATGGAATATGATAAAAACTATATTTCAACCGGAATCGATGTGCTTATTGGAACTCCAAATAAATTAAGCGAAATGTTTACCACGGCGGGTTACAATGTAAACCGTTTGAAAATGTTTATTCTGGATGATGCAGATCCAATTTTGAAACTGCGTCATGAAACCAAAATTATGCGTATCTCCAATAGCATCAGTAGAACTCAACGGATTATTTTTGCCGATAAGCTTACCGAAAGAATTGAAATATTGGCCGATAAGATGTTGTTGGAACCTTATGTATTCGATTTTGACGATGAAGAATATGACGAAGATGAGGAAGATCTTGAAGAGGAAGAAAATTCTGAAAGAGAAGAAGGCCATGATTTTGAGGAGGAAGAAGAAGATTTGGAGGACGAAGAGGAGTAGGTTTTAGCTTGCAGAAGGCAGGTTTTAGTTAACAGTATTCAGAAAATAGATAACATAAAAAATAATAAGACATGGGATTAATGAAAGTATTTTCGGGAAGTGAAATTTTGGCTTTGGCGCTGCAAGAAAAAATTGAAGCGGTAGGAGTGGAAACTACAATAAAAAATAATATTCAATCGGCTAGAATGTCAGGTTTTCCTAATTTAGACTCAGCTGTTGAGGTATTTATTCAAGAAACTGATTTTGCAAAAGCAAACCCAGTTATTGAGGAATTTAGGTTAAGTATCTAGTTAAATTAAATTGATTTTAATTTTTTGAAAAACCTTGAGACTTGAATCAGTGTCAAGGTTTTTTAGCATTATAATATAAAATGAAACAAACGAAATACAAAATGATAGTTTTGGATCTGGACGACACCTTGTTGACCGATGATCATAAAATATCAGCCGAGAATAAAGAAATGATTTTTAAAGCCCAAGAAATGGGGGTTTATGTGGTTTTGGCATCAGGAAGACCAACCTCTGCCATGACTTGTTTTGCCAAAGAATTGAAATTGGATTTTTATAATTCATTTATGCTTTCGTATAATGGTGCCGTAATTACAGATTTAAAAGAGGATAAAATCCTTTTTGAACAAACGTTGACAAAGGAACAAATTCATGAGTTACATGACTATAGTTTGAAGAGCAAAACGCATATTATTACCTATATTAATGATGAAATTGTAAGTGAAACCGATTCAGAATATATTGATGTCGAGAAACTGATTACGGGTTTGGCGCACAATAAAGTGACTAGTTTTAAAGCTGCAGTAGTTACCAATGCCGTAAAATGTATTTTGCTTGAAGAACCATCCTATCTCAAGAAAGTCGAAGATGATTTAAGATTGGCTATGCCACATCTGAGTGTTTCTATGTCTAAACCCTTTTTCTTGGAAGTGGCCCAGCATGGAATTGACAAGGCCTTTAGTTTGAAAATTTTGGCCGAGAAATTATCCATTCATCAGAGTGAAATTATTGCCGTTGGAAACGCAGGAAATGATTTAACTATGATTGAATACGCAGGTTTAGGGGTTTGGGTAGATAATGTTACCCCGGAGTTAAGAGAAAAAGGGGATGTAATTGTGGCTTCAAATAATAATCATGGTGTTGCCGAGGTCATTAAACGTTATATTTTAAATTTAATTGATTAAAACTAATGAAGACTTTTATAGAAACCAATCGATTGCTTTTGCGCGAATTTCTCCCTTCTGATGATATTGGAATGTTTGAGTTGGATTCGAATCCAGAAGTCCATCGTTATCTTGGGAATAAACCAGTAAAGCATATTGATGAAAGTCGGGGTTATATCGAAAATGTGAAGCAACAATATGCTGATAATGGAATTGGCCGTTGGGCTGTAATCCTCAAAGAAACGAATGAGTTTATAGGCTGGTCCGGAATTAAATTCATTAAGGATTCCATTAATAATCACCAGAATTTTTATGAAATTGGCTATCGTTTTATAGAGAAACATTGGGGAAAAGGTTATGCCACCGAAGCTGGAATTACTTTTGTGGATTATGCTTTTAACGAAATGAAAGTAGAAGCCCTATATGCCTATGCTGATGCAGGAAATATAGGTTCCAGAAATATATTGGAAAAATTGGGAATGCTATATGTCAATTCCTTTGAATATGATGGAGAAGAGGAAGTTTGGTATGAAATGCGAAATCCAAATTCCATTGTTTAGATAAAAATTTAAAAAAAATCCGTGTTGCTATAAAACGACACGGATTTTTTTTTGGGAATTTGTGCCGTAGAGAGGCACTGCAGTGCCTCTCTACGTGGCACTATTTTTTTGCCACCGAAATAAAATAATTATTACCGTCTCCCATCGTTAATTTTACTCTTTCGTCACAAAGATCGATGTTGAAATTACCATTGTCATAACAAGTACAAGCTGTTTTTTTGTCTTTTGACATTTCATTATCACATTTCCCTGTTTTGTAATTAACCAATTGTGGAGTGTAAAAAGAAACCAAATCAGTTGAAGCGGTTACCAATGAAATAATACTTGCCGAGTTATCATTTGCTATTCTGTATACGATTCTATCAGTGTAGTTAATGTTGTCTACCGATACTTTTCTAATATAAGTATAGGAAGTTGAGGCAGTCTCAACTGATTTTTCTTCAAATTTAAAACCAAGACTTCTAATGTCAAGATTGAACTTTTCTTGTGAATTATAACTAGCCCAAGTAGTCAAAGTACTGATCGTTGGAAAAGGGTTTTTAGTAGCTATAGTTGGTGCATTTTGCGCTTGTAGACCAAGAGTTGCTAATAGTAGGGAGATTGTGAGGAAGAATGTTTTCATTTTGATTGTTTTTTATTTTAATATTGACCTACTCTTTATGGTTTTCGGTTTTCCCATTTGTTTTTTGTCTAATTGAAAAGCAGGAGAAAAAAAAGGGTGCTTTCAATGTTTAGAAATGTTGATAAAAATTAGTGATTTAAAAATAGTGATAACACTAATTTTTCTTTAAATAAAAAGGATTTAATGCCTGTAATGTAGCATTAACCCAAGCTATTTTTTAAAAATAATTTGAACGTTGAATCTATATGTTTATTGCTATTAAATACTAACTCCGTATGGTATAATTAAAGTTAATTTTAATAGCCTGTTTTTGGAGACGTGAAATTATAACTTTAATAGATAGGAACAAAATAGGAGTGATGATATTTTAGACAATTTGCTGCGAATTTCTTTGTAAGAGATCAAATAGTGAAGTAATATATAAGTTGCAGTACTATTAATTATGGTTTTTTGTTCGTAAATTTGCGGACTTAAATTTTTTGACAACGATTTCATTAGTTTAAGACGAATTATGGAAAATAGAAAAAAAGTTGCTTTTTATACGCTTGGTTGCAAACTGAATTTTTCGGAAACTTCAACGATCGCCAGAAATCTTCAAGACGAGGGTTTTGATCGCGTTGATTTTGAGGAAGTCGCCGATATGTACGTAATTAATACGTGTTCGGTTACCGAAAATGCAGATAAGCAATTCAAACAAGTGGTGCGTAAAGCAATGAAATTGAATGATAAAGCATTTGTTGCTGCAGTGGGTTGTTATGCCCAACTGAAGCCCGAAGAATTGGCGAATGTAGATGGAGTGGATTTGGTTCTAGGCGCCACCGAAAAATTCAAATTGACAGATTATATCAATGATTTGTCTAAAAATGATATGGGGGAAGTGCATTCCTGCGAGATTTCCGAAGCCGATTTTTATGTGGGAAGTTACTCAATTGGTGACAGAACGCGTGCTTTCTTGAAAGTGCAGGACGGTTGCGATTATAAATGTACCTATTGCACTATACCATTGGCAAGAGGGATTTCGAGAAGTGATGAACTGGAAAATGTGTTGAAAAATGCTTCTGATATTTCAAAGCAAAACATCAAGGAAATTGTATTGACGGGTGTCAATATTGGTGATTATGGAAAAGGTGAATTTGGAAATAAGAAACACGAGCACACTTTTCTGGAATTGGTTCAGGCATTAGACCAAGTGGAAGGAATCGAAAGATTGAGAATTTCGTCTATTGAACCCAATTTATTGAAGAATGAAACGATTGAATTTGTGTCGAAAAGCAGAACTTTTGTACCGCATTTTCATATTCCGTTGCAATCGGGAAGCAATGATATTTTGAAATTGATGAAACGTCGTTATTTGCGTGAAGTATATACGGAACGTGTAAATAAGATTCGTGAAGTCATGCCACATGCTTGTATTGGTGTGGATGTAATTGTTGGATTTCCTGGAGAAACCGATGAGTATTTCTTGGAAACCTATCATTTCTTGAATGAAATGGATATTTCGTATTTACATGTTTTTACTTATTCCGAGAGAGATAATACCGAAGCTGCCGAAATGGAAGGCGTTGTTCCTAGCAATGTACGGGCAAAAAGAAGTAAAATGTTACGCGGTTTATCGGTAAAAAAGCGTCGTGCTTTTTATGAAAGCCAGTTGGGAACCAATAGGACGGTTTTGTTTGAAAGTGAAAATAAAGAAGGCTACATTCATGGCTTTACAGAAAATTATGTAAAAGTAAAAACTCCGTGGAATCCAGAATTAGTAAATACGTTACACGAAATTAATTTGACAAAAATTGATGAGGATGGAAGTGTTCGAATGGATTTTGTTGTTGAATTAGTTTGATACTAGTGAATTAAAAACATTTTAAAGCTGCTTGGTTTGATATAACTGAGCAGCTTTTTTTATTTCTCTAAAGTCAGTTTATAAATATTAGATTCTAAAACTGTACTGTCATTGTCTTCACAAAGAAGAAATTCAACTTTGTCTTTATTTTTGGAGTATAAAGTGATGCCTTCAAATTTTTGATTGGGGCCAAATTTTTTGGTAAAATCAATTTTCAATGTTTTTACATCTATTCGGCCTATCAATGTTCCTATAATATGACCGTCTTCGGTGGTGGATTTGCTATTTTCGGCTGTAGCCAAAAAGTAAATTTTATCATCAACCAAGATGGCATCGGAAAATCCTGTGGGGAAACCTTTTATTTTGGGTAGTTTATAATCATTTGAAAGGATGGAATAATCGTTTGTCAAGTTGTTTCCAGAAACGGTAAAAATCACATTGCGATTGTCTTTTCCGTTTCCGCGATTGAATAAAATAAAATTCCCCTCGTCATAAATGGCGCCTTCAATATTGAATTGAGTCGGTTCTATTTGGGCAAAACTTTGCATGTCTCCATATAAATGAGTGAGGTCTGTGGAGGAAATAGTATCCTTGGTTTTGCTGTTTAGTTGAATCATTTTGTTACTTTTATTGCCTGAACCAGATCCAAAAACATACAAATCAGTTCCAGAATTGGTAGTGGCTTCAAAATCGATTTTATCCTTTTTGGTACTGTTTTCTGAGGGGTTTTCTATTAATCCAAATTTGTTTAAATGGGCAGTTGGAATAGAATATTCATATAAATAATCGCTGCTGTCACCAATAAGCAATAAAGAATTGTTGTTGTAGATAAGTCCCGAAGCCGATCCAAGACCAATAATGTGAATAAATATTTCGAGTGTGAATTTTTTCATTTCGTTTTATAACAATTTGATATGTAGATTTATAGGGTGATTGTGAGTTTGTAAATAACGGTTTCCATGATTTTGGTGTCATTATCTTCGCAAAGCAAGAATTCTATTGCTGCATCCGAATTTTTGAAAAGAGTCAATCCTTCAAATTTGTTTTTGTTTGTAATGAGTTCAGTGAAATTTACCTCAAAAGTGTTCAATGATAAAGAACCTATAAAACTACCAAGAATTTCTCCGTCGTCGTATGTTGAGGTAGTGTTTTCAACGGCGGCCAGAAAATAGATTTGGGTATCAACCAAAACGGCATCGGTAAAAGTGGCTTCTATGTTCTGCAGTTTGGGTAATTCGATTGCTGTAAAATTAATTTCTTTTTTCTCTTTGTTAAAAATAAACAATCCATTTTTTGACTGGGCCCCATTTCCCCGTTGAAAGAAGTACCATTTATAATTGTCATACAAAGCGCCTTCTATGTTTAAATCCTCGTGATTAATCGACGCTTTATATCTTAATTTGATAAATAAGTTGGTTATATCTTTCTCTTTAATTTTTGTATTCTCGAGATTATAGGCGATTCGTTTGTTTCTATTGGATGTGGATCCTGAACCAAAAAGATACAGTTTGTCTCCCTTTAGTGTAATGGATTCAAAATCCATTTTGTCTATTTTAGGGATGTTTTCCTGACTTTTTTCAAAGAGTTCTATTTTATTGATTTTCTTTTCATTGATGTCATATTTGTATAGATAAGAGCTGTTATCTGAAATGATATACAGTGAATTGTCTTTGTAAACAAGTCCTGATGCAGATCCTATTTCAGAGATTTTAAAAAGAGGTTGAAGGTCTATTTTTTTCATAGAAAGTGTTTTGAAAATGATAGCCCTAGCCCAGATGGGAGTGGAAATCCTTTTGAAAAGAACTGCTATTTTTTCTTGTACGGGCAGAGCGACCAACGGACGCTCCTGCAAGTACTTAGAAAAAAAGCAATTCTTGAAAAAGATTGCAACAAATAGCTGGATTGAGCTACTCAAAAATAGTCTTTTTTTGTTGATTAAGGTAAATTGTGGCTTTGTTTTGGAAAGAAATTACAGTATAAAGGGAGTAACTATTCAGGACACAGTTTTCAATCGCAGTCGCAGTTTTCAAAGTTGTCTGTAGTGGGATTGCTATAGAATTATGATGAACGATTGTGGAATTATTTCATTTACGTAAAAAATATCTAATAAAAGGGTGTTATATTTTAAATAGTATTGATGCAATTGAAAGCTTCTATTTATCTTTGCCGACTCAATAAATTAAAAATGAACTTTTCTCAATACACAAAAGAATTCTCGTACAATATTAAGTTGGCTTATCCTGTAGTTTTAGGAATGCTGGGTCACACTTTGATAGGAATCGTGGATAATTTTATGGTTGGGAATTTGGGTTCTACTGAGTTGGCAGCCGTTTCATTAGGGAATAGTTTTATCTTTTTGGCCTTGGCAATAGGGATCGGTTTTTCTACAGCCATTACACCTTTGACTGCCGAAGCGGATGCCGAGAAAAACGATAAAAAGATTCGTACGATGTTTCATCACGGTTTGCTATTGTGTACCATTCTGGGAGTGTCACTGTTTATTTTGACGGTTTTGTCCAAGCAATTGATGTATTTTATGGATCAGCCTGCTGCAGTGGTTGCACTAGCTGCGCCTTATATTGATTGGGTTGCTTTTTCCTTAATTCCTGTAGTAATGTATCAAGGATATAAGCAATTTGCAGATGGGTTGTCTTTGACCAAATATTCTATGTATTCGATTATTTTGGCCAATGTGGTCCATGTTTTTTTTAATTATGTATTGATTTATGGTTTTTGGATTTTTCCAAAGCTGGGTGTTATAGGTGCCGCTTTAGGAACAGTAATTTCCAGAATTATGATGGTGGTTTTTATTCATTATCTGATGAAGCATAATGCTGTTATGAAACAGTATTTCAAAAATTTCACTTTTAAAGAAATAAAAAAATCGATCGTAAAAAAAATTGTAAGCCTTGGTTTTCCTTCGGCCATGCAAATGTTGTTTGAGGTGACTTTGTTTACTGCGGCAATTTGGCTTTCGGGTACATTAGGTAAAAATAGTCAAGCGGCCAATCAAATTGCTCTTATATTAGCTTCATCAACGTTTATGGTGGCTATGGGTTTGAGTGTTACCGCCATGATTCGAGTGAGTCATTCTAAAGGTGTAGCAGATTTTAAAAACTTAATAATTGTTGCACGATCTATCTTTTTATTGGCTATCATTATCGAAGCTTTTTTTGCGCTTATTTTTGTTGTTTTTCATAATTACTTGCCGCATTTGTTTTTGAATATGACCGATGCAGCTCAAGTGATGGACAATAAAGAAATCATTTTAATTACCTCGAAATTATTATTGATTGCGGCTATTTTTCAAATTTCAGACGGAATTCAAGTGGTTGTACTTGGGGCTTTAAGAGGTTTACAAGATGTAAAAATACCAATGTACATTACTTTTGTGGCTTATTGGATAATTGGTTTTCCTGTTTCTTTTTATTTAGGAAAATATACCGATTTAGAGGCAGTTGGTGTGTGGATTGGTCTTTTGGCAGGGTTGACTGCTGCGGCTTTGTTTTTGTATATACGATTTGCCAGATTGACTAAAAAGTTGGTTTTAGAAAACCCCGAAGTATAAAGTTCTTGTAAGAATGTAACTTATAATTGTTTTTCCCGTATAATCACTGTAGCAACTAAAAATTATAAAATGATACTATTTATTATTCTTGGAATAATCTTATTAATTATTGGATTTACATTAAAAAGTAATGTGAATCCGTTTTCTAAATTCTCTGGCTTATTAAGTATCATAGGGGTTATAATGATTCTATTGGGACTTTTTTCTTCTATGTTTAAACAAATTGACGCGGGTAAAGTAGGTGTTAAATCTCTTTATGGTAGTGTGGAATCCGGAGTGTTGGAAAGTGGTTTACATGTTATAAATCCGCTTTTGGATATTACCGAATTTGATATTCAAACTCAAAATTATACTATGTCTGCCGTACATGGTGAGGGCGCTCAAGAAGGAGATGATGCTATTCGGGTTTTGTCTAATGATGGACTGGAAGTGGTTATTGATTTGACTGTTTTATATCGAGTTGTTCCTACCGATGCCCCAAAGATTTTTAAGAATATCGGGGTCGATTACACAGACAAAATCGTTCGTCCAATTACTAGAACCAGAATAAGGGACAACGCTGTTTTTTATGATGCTGTGGCTTTGTATTCGACCAAAAGGAATGAGTTTCAGGAACGAATTTTTAAAAGTATTGAGGCTGATTTTAAAACTAGGGGTTTGGTTTTGGAGCAATTGCTAATCAGAAATATAGATCTACCAATTTCGGTTAAAAAATCGATAGAAAGTAAAATCAATGCCGAACAAGATGCTCAAAAAATGACATTCGTGCTTCAAAAAGAAAAGCAAGAAGCCGAACGTAAAAGAGTGGAAGCACAAGGTATCGCCGATTATCAAAGGATTATTTCTTTGGGATTAACGGATAAACAACTGCAATACGAACAAATTAAAGCTCAAAAAGAGTTGGCCGCCTCTCCAAATTCGAAAATTATTTTTATGAATGGAAAAGGAAGTGCACCAGTTATTTTATCAGATAAATAGAAAATAAATAAACTTTGCGGACTTTGCGAAAAACTTTGCGAACTTTGCGGTTAAATACACAAATATGGAATTACCGAAATTTTTACTAGGAGACAATACTGATTTTCAGGATGATATCTTTATCATTCACTTGGATTACCCAAGATTCATCATCAACCTGAAAGACGATGAAGTGGAATTTATGGAAGAAGCTGAAGACCTGGATGAAGCCGAATTGAATGCCGAAATGGAAGGACTTATTGTTCTGGCCAATGAATTTTATGATAGAGAAATAACTCGTTACGAAGAATAATTAATTCTTCGTAACGAGATAGTATGTTCTGGTCAATCGGATGTTGTGTTTTTTGGAATCTGATGGAACATGATTCAAATCAATATTCGAAACCTTCTTTAAAGTGTAGTTCTTAAATTCTTTTATAGAAGTGATACTATCAGTATCAGAAACCAATAAACCAAATTTATTTTCTAAAGGTAAGTTTAGTTTGTTGGTTTCTTTATTTAATAGAATAGGCATGCTAAAGCCATAATCCCATATTATTTCTGGAGTAAATGAATTTATTTCATAGGTTTGAACGCCCAAATTCTTTTCTTTTTGTCTGATTGCTTTTGCACTGGCATAATCAGGATTCTTTAAAATGAGTTTGGTAAAGGGTATTCCAAAAACAACTACAGCAACTTGCACGGCTATTACTGCATAGAATACTTTTAAAAAGTTTTTGTTTCTAAGGTTTGAAAATAGAAAATAGCCGATGGTAAATAAAGATACTGCTAAGCCAATCAACCAAAATTCAAATCCCGCAAGATCATTTTTTACTTTAATGAATGTCCCAATAGGAATGGCAATAGAAATGATTCCGATAAGTCCAAAAGCAAAATAAACGATTGCTTTTTCTTTTTTTAAACTTATATTTTTGAAATTATTTATTAAGTATTCAATATAGAAACCAGTGTTTAAAGCCATCGGAATTAAAACGGGTAATAAATATCTTGATTTTTTTTCGGGTATTATTGAAAGTAAAACTACAGAAGCTAATGTCCATATCAACGTAAATTGATAGGCTTTTAAATTGCTGACTTTGTTTTTTAAATATGGATAAATTAAAGCAATAAAGGCTGGAACGGTCCAAATCCCGCTTTGGGTAAAAAAGCTCCAATAATAATAAAAAGGTCTGGTGTTATAATTCCCCCATCTTCCACTTTCAAGTTTGGTAACCTTTAAGTAAGTTTCAGGATCTGCCCATTTTACATACAATGGCCATGACAATCCAATAATTAAACCTAATATAAGGATTAGCAAGAGGTACATTTTTTTGTCTTTTAATTGAAACTTGTAGGTAAATCCGTAAGCAATTAGAAAGGGTATTAATAAAGCAAAAACCGAAATAGGTCCTTTGCTTAAAAAGGATAAACCGAAAAACAATCCTGCCATAATAACATTGAAAAAAGATTTCTTGGGTTCATTTAATAAGTTCCATAAAAATAAGATACAAACCACCATAAAGCTATGGGTGTACATGTCCCATTGGTTATCCCTTCCTGCAAAATAAATGTAAAAGGAAGTGATCAGTATAAGTCCGTTGTGGAAATTTTGTTGTTTTGATAAACCTAATTTTTCAGAAAGTTTGTAAACCCCAAATACAAGCAGTAATGTAATTAACACAACAGGAATACGCAGTTCGCAGAGACTGTCAAATCCAAAAATTATTCCGGAAATGGCGGTTAACCAAGTTGGTAATGGTGGTTTTTCGTAACGAGGTAGATCATTGATGGTAGTCAGTATCCAATGGTTATTGGTCGCCATTTCTCTTGCGGTGATAAAGTTTCGGGCTTCCATGATGTTAATTTCTATAACATCTAAATGAGGAAAAAGCATGAGACAGGCTACTATAAAAAGCCAAAAAGTATAACTATGAATTAATTTTGACATCCTTTTTTATGATTATAATATTTCTAGTGTAAATGACTAATCCTATTGCGTGACCAGCCAATAAAACGGGATCTTTTCTGATTATGGCATAAATAAATATGATAAAAGATCCACTCAAACTGATAGTCCAAAAGCCTAGTGGTAAAATAGAACTTTTTTTCTTTTCAGAATAAATCCATTGATAGACAAAACGTAATGTAAATAATACTTGTCCAATAATACCTGTCCAAAGCAGCCATTGTGGGATTTTTTCGTTTTTAAACAAGAAATGCATATCCATCACATTATTGTTGTAACCGTATCCAATTATAAAAAACGGAAAAAGAAGTACAAACCATCTTAAAAGAACATGTAATTTTTTCCAATCGTTTTGCAATTGAATGTTGCGAATGTAAATATAATACGTAATGGTTTGACCCAACATAATTGAAAAATCATGCCTGAAATAGCCGTAAACAAAGAGTAAAAAAGAGGCAAAAAGGCTGATTTCCCAAAATAAAACAGGAGTTAATACCTTTTTGTTTTTTTCAGAAATAATCCATTGTAAAATCATTCTGCTTGAAAACAAAATTTGCGCAATGAACCCTACAGAATAAATTAGAATAGTATTCATTACCCTTGTTTTGCTACACTATAATTGATGTATTTTTTCTTCATCCATAAATAGGCGAAACAATCCTGTAATGGTCCCAATAATCGATTCCAAAGATTGAATTTTGAAAGACCTGCTATTCTAGGAAAATGTCTTACTGGTGTTTGTTTGATTTTGCCATTTTGTAATAAAATCATGGCGGGTAAAAAACGGTGTAAGCCATTGAACATTGGAATTTTCTTGGCCATATCCGTTCGGATTATTTTTAAGGGACAGCCAGTGTCGTCCATGCCATCATCCGTAAAAGCTCTTCGGATACCATTGGCAATAGTAGAGGACATGTTTTTGGTAAAGGAATCTTTTCTATTGGATCGAACTCCGGTAACCAAATCAAATTCTCCAGCTAATTCGAGTAGTATGTTAAAATCTTCGGGAGCAGTTTGTAAATCAGCATCGATGTACCCAACCCAAGGCGTGTCGGTATAATCAAAACCAGCTTTTATGGCTGCACTTAAACCTGCGTTTTTTTCGAAAGAAATAAAAGTAAACTCTTCGTTATCCTTGCAAATTTCCTCAATTAGGGATTGGCTGTTGTCTCTGGAACCGTCATTGACAAATAAGATTTTTGTCTTTTTTTTGGAAATGGTTAAGAACTGTTTCATTTCTTGATGCACACGATCAAGATTGTCTTCTTCATTATAGACAGGTATGATGATTGTTAATTCAAAATTCATATTTATATAATTTGTAGCAAAAGTATTTTATTTTGAGAAGAAATAACTTAATATCACCTTAAAAATTACTCCATTTAACTCAATGTTATTGTTTTTTTTGATTCTGAAGGAAAAGCCTCTGATCGAAAGTAAATAATTGACTTTTATTCGGGAGAATAGAGTTCTCAATTGTAGTAAAGTATCCATTTGGCGAAATACCTTTTGTTTCTGAAAAGGGATACTTTGGCTTTGATATAGTCAGGCAAAGTTTCTTTTTTTCTTACCAAGAAAACTGAATTTTGTGTTTTGAAATCGGTTTTGAATCGTTTAGTTTCTTTCTTTTCCTCTAGGTTGTAATAGTGCTTTAAATAGTTAAAATTTTGTTCAAATTGTACTTCTCTTTTACTGGTATAATTCCCATTATTAATAGTTATAATGTTTTTGTTGGTATAAAAAGACATCGAAGGGAGCAGGTAGTTATAGATGTATACATTGTTTGACTTTAATGAATTTACAAAAGTAGCAATGGGCTTTGCAGAGTTGATTAGTAACTCATTTGATTTCATCACAAAAGTTGAAAACAATAATAAAGTCAACGTGTTTATTAACAGTGTATATATGTTTTTGTGAAACCAGCTGGTATTTTGTAAACCAAAAACACTGATTAGTATTCCTAATAGTAATATTAGAATATAAGGAAGATCAATTTCTATTTTGTGAAGTAGGATTGCTACAAAAGCAGCTCCAAGTAATACGATGAAATAAGAGTGTAAAAAACGGGTCAAACTTTTCCAATGCTGTTCGCTTAATTCCATTAACTGATTTGAGGAAAATAAAATCAGGAATAAGAGAGAAGGTAAAACATAAAAAATCAGTTTGGTTTTGAATGTTGAAAAAATTAAAATAATTACGACAAATGATGCCAATAAAACTTTTTTCTTTGTAGAAGTGGTATTCATTTTTGTAGTTTTTGCCAAAGCAAAAAAAAGATAAACTATCCACGGCAATAATGATAATGGCAGGAATACAATGTAATACCAAAAAGGTTTTCCTCTATTAAAGGGGTCTTTTGAGAAGATTCTTCCATGAAGTTGGTTACCCAAAAAATAGTTTAAAATCATTGGGTTTTCTTGAATAATGGCCAAATACCACCAACCGCTGGATATCAAAATAAGAACAATTCCCAAAAGATCATAAACCGATAATTTGATTCTTTTTTTGTTGTAATAAAACCATGTCAATTGAAAAATCAAAATCGGAATAAAAACCAAAGGTCCTTTTGTGAAGAAGCCTAATGAGAGAGAGAGGTAAAATAGGAAAAAGAACTTTTTATTTTCTAAATAACGCAACCAAAAATAGACTGCCATCAAAACGAATGTGTTTAGATAAGCATCGGTAGTTAAATTTCTTGCAGAGGCTAAAATCAAAGGGGTTGAAAAAAATAAAACGACAGCCAGTAAGGATGCTTTTTTGTCATTAAATAATAGGAGTGATGTTTTATAAACCAGAATTAATTGCACTAATAAGGCAATAGATAAAAAAAAGCGAGCACCAAATTCATTGATTCCAAATATAGCGTACCCTAAGGCTGTTATATAATACGTTAATGGTGGTTTGTGATAATGATAAATTCCCATTTTTGTGGGATGAATATAATCGCCACTTTCAAACATTTCTTTTGCAATTTGTGCATAGCGGGCTTCACTGGTTTCGGTTATGCCCCAAGATCCTAACTGAAATAATGTAACAATAAAAATTAGGAGAAGGATAATAGAAAATGGGTGTTTTGTAGTTAAAGTTAAAAATTTTGAATCCATAAATTTTTAAAAAAAATTAGTTCGACAAGACTTCTTGATTATATTCCTTTTTTTTTATTTTTTGAGACAACATTTTTAAAATAAATGTCACAATACTGTAAATATAGTTTTTATCGTATTAATGCATTCGAAAAAACATTTTTTTTAATGACTAAATTGTATTTATTTATGAATTGATTATAACTTTTTTTGTAAATAATGTCCATTGGGAACTATTACATTTGTTTATCTTTGTTTCAAGGTCAAAGTATATGACAAATAAAAAATAAAACACATATGAAAATACTTGTTACCGGTGCGGCTGGATACATTGCTTCACATACAGCAGAAAGACTACAATCACTTGGGCATGAGGTGGTTGGTTTGGATAATTTTTCTGATTACTATGATGTGTCTTTGAAGCAGTTGAATGCTAATGCATTGAATGCAAAAGGGATAGCAATCGAAAAAATTGATTTAAGGTTTGCTGAGCAACTTCAAGCGTTACCGACAGATTTTAATTATATTTTTCATTTTGCAGCACAACCAGGTATTTCTACCACTTCAAGTTTTGAAGATTATTTTGGGAACAATGTAATTGGAACCAAAAACTTGCTTGATTTTGCTTTAAAAAACCAAAATTTAGCACTTTTTGTAAATATTGCTACTTCATCCATTTATGGGATCCATGCTACCTTTGGTGAGACGGTGGCTCCATTGCCAGCTTCTTTTTATGGAGTGACTAAATTGGCAGCAGAACAATTGGTTTTGGCAAGTAGTAGATTAGGACAACTTAAAGCCTGTTCTTTAAGGCTGTATTCGGTTTATGGCCCTCGTGAAAGACCTGAAAAGTTATATACCAAATTGATTGCTAATGCTTTTAATAATGTTTCTTTTCCTTTGTTTAAAGGAAGTGAAAATCATTTAAGAAGTTTTACTTATGTACAGGATATTGTTGATGGTGTGGTTAGTGTCATTGGCGCTGAAGATTTAGTCAATAATGAAATCATCAATTTAGGAACCGAAGAAGAGAATACAACTCAGCAAGGAATTGAAATTGTAGAGCAAATTTTAAATAAAAAAATTGACCTACAAATTGTTGAGGCTAGGACAGGAGATCAATTGAGAACCAAAGCAGTAATAGACAAAGCCAAAAGATTACTTGGTTACAATCCGAAAACCAGTTTGTACGAAGGTTTGAAAGCACAAGTGGAATGGTATCAGGATAATTTTTTATAGCACTAGATTTTAATATGAAATAAGAACTGCAAAAGTTGAATAGACAGCTTTTGCAGTTTTTTTTTGTTTAATTGTCAAACTGACGGAATTATATTGAATTCCGTCAGTTAGTTGACGGAATTCAATAAAAATTAATATTTTTGTAGGTATAATCGAGAATGTTATGAAAATTATTCGAATTTATGAAAGTCTTATACCGTCTAAACTAAAACGTAGTAAAGTAATTGTTTTATTGGGGGCAAGACGTGTGGGTAAAACGCAATTGATTAATCAAATCATTAAAAACACAAATGAAAAAGTACTTTTTCTAAATGGAGACGATATCGAAACTCATAATGTATTAGAAATTCAGAGTACAGCGAATTATAAAAGAATGTTGGGAGATATTCGATTTTTAGTGATTGATGAAGCGCAGGAGATTTTAAATATTGGTAAAAAGTTAAAATTGATGGTCGATACCATACCAGATTTGAAAGTTTTAATTACGGGTTCTTCAGCATTTGAAATAAACAATCAAATTGGAGAGCCACTTGTAGGTAGAATGAAAACACTAAATCTGTACCCAATTGCCCAAATTGAATTTTCGAAACAAGAAAACTATTTGGAAACCAAAAATAATCTCGAAGAAAGATTAATTTTTGGTAGTTATCCTGAATTGTCGCACTTGCAGAATCGAGATGATAAGATAAACTATCTCAAAGAAATTGTAAACAACCATTTATTGAGAGATATTTTAGCTTTTGAAGGAATAAAAAAACGGGATAAAATTATTGCTTTGCTACAAATTATCGCCTACAGGACTGGGAGTGAAATTTCATTGGAAAGTATTGGAAGGGAGTTGCAGATTAGTAAAAATACGGTCGAAAAATATTTAGAGTTATTTTCTAAAGTGTTCATTATTTACAGTGTTTCTGGATTTAACAGAAATCGTGATAATGAAATCACGAAAATGAAAAAATGGTATTTTGTGGATAATGGTATTCGGAATGCGATTATTAATTCGTTTAACCCGGTTAACATGCGTGATGACATTGGTAAATTATGGGAAAATTATTTGAACTCGGAACGAATTAAAATGCTTCATTATAAGGAAATTCATGTGTTGGATTATTTTTGGCGTACGCACACCAAGCAAGAAATTGATAGGATTGAAGAAATAAATGATTCTCTTTCTGCTTTTGAATACAAATGGGGAAAATCGAAAGTGAAAACACCAACGGAATTTGCAAAATCGTATACTGACGCTACTTTTGAGGTAATCAACCAAGATAATTATTTGGATTTTATTGTTTGATACTCTAGAAAATATTTTTTTTAATGGAAAAATATCTATTTTTTAAAATAACTGTCAAGTAAAATTTGAGCGGCAGCAAAAGGCGAAATTTCATCGTTTTGAACCGCTTTTTTTGTCGAATCCAATAGTTGAATGATTTCTGGGTGATTGTAAAAACTGATTTTTAATTGTTCATCGATGGTTTCCATCATCCAAAATTGATTTTGTTCTTTGCGTTTTTCTAAGAAATAGTGATTTGATTTTACCAATTCAATATAGTCCGAAATGGTTTGCCAAACGGAATTAATTCCTTCATGAGTAATTGCACTGCAAGTTGCGGTAGTTGGAATCCAACCTGATTTTTTTGCGGGAAAAAGATGTAAGGCTCTGTTGAATTCTACTTTTGCCAAATTTGCCTTTCTAATGTTATCCCCATCCGCTTTGTTGATGACAATAGCATCTGCCATTTCCATTATACCTCGTTTGATGCCTTGCAATTCATCGCCTGCTCCGGAGATTTTTAGAAGTAAAAAGAAATCGACCATACTGTGAACCGCTGTTTCGCTTTGTCCAACTCCAACAGTTTCGATGATTATAGTGTCGAAACCACAAGCTTCACAAAGCGTGATGCTTTCACGAGTCTTTCGAGCGACTCCTCCTAGGGTTTCCCCTGATGCAGAGGGTCTAATATATGCATTTTTGTCTTTTACCAATTCTTCCATTCGGGTTTTATCACCAAGTATACTGCCGTGAGAAATGGTACTGCTGGGATCAACGGCAAGAACGGCTACTTTTTTCCCTAGATTTGTTAAATGCAAACCCAATGCTTCTATAAAGGTGCTTTTGCCAACACCTGGAACCCCTGTGATTCCTATTCGAACCGACTTATTGGCATGGGGCAAACAGCCATTTATAACTTCATTGGCTTTGTCCAAGTGATTACTGTTTGTGCTTTCTACTAGAGTAATGGACCGACTTAGCGCCGTTATATTTCCTGCTAAAATCCCGTCAATCAGTTCTTTTGAGGAGGGTTGATTTTTTCTGGACTGCTTAATATATTGTATAGAACTTAAATTGATAATTTCAGGTGGCGAAATTCCAGGTTTTTCGTGTAAGGCGCTTGGATTTAATTTTTGTGTAGACAACTTTTATTTTATTATTTCAATAAGTAAAAATACTAAAAATACAGTTGTTTCAGTTTGATACTTGATTTTTTATTGCTTGCTGTTGGATGGTTTTTTTAAATTAAAATGGAATTTCAAATAGTACTGAATATCTTTGCAGCGCTATGAACAACTTTATTCTCATTTTTGTTTGCTTATGTCTCGGTCTTATATTGCAAAATATAAAGCAAATACCCAAAAACACATCTAAGTTTTTAAATTGGATTGTTATCTATATCTGTCTTCCTGCGTTAGCTTTATACCATATTCCGAAAATTAAATGGGACAATCAATTGCTATTTCCCATTGGAGTGGCTTGGATAGGATTTGTTATTTCGTATTTCTTTTTTAGTTTCTTGGGTAATAAATTGGGTTGGTCCAGGAAACTCACTGGTTGTTTAATTATTTGTGCCGGACTTAGTAATACTTCATTTTTAGGTTTTCCTATAATTGAAGCTTTGTACGGGGAAGAAGGATTGAAAACGGCAATTTTAGTAGATCAGCCGGGGTCTTTTGTGGTGCTTTCGACTTTAGGGGTTTTAGTTGCCACTATCTATTCGAAGGGGAATCTGAATGGCTTTCAAATTGCAAAAAAGATTGCTTTTTTCCCTCCGTTTATTGCTTTCTGCATTGCTTGTTTGATGAATGTATTTCATTTTGATTTTTATGACTGGGGGCAATCGTTTTTTAAATCGGTTGGAAGTGCAGTGACTCCTTTGGCATTACTTTCGGTGGGTTTGCAATTGCGTTTTGAAAAACGAAGTATGCATTGGGATTTTCTTGGGTTGGGATTATTTTATAAGCTAATTTTGACCCCGGCCATTATCTATTTTCTATATGTGGTGGTGTTGCATCAAGATACTAAGGATATTGAAGTGGCCATTCTGGAATCGGCTATGGCACCCATGATTACGGGTTGTATATTAGCTTCTTCTTATGGCTTGAAACCGAGATTGAGTAGTATGATGATAGGATTTGGAATACCATTGTCGTTTATTACGTTAGCATTCTGGAATATGATGATGCGTTTTATTTAATCCAGAATCCGCATTAGAAATCTACTGCATCCGAATTCTTCTTCAAAACCAAGCACTTACGCCTATTTTTAAAATTGAAAGACAAAAGTATTCCTTCTTTAAAAATAGTATGTGAGCACTTGTTTTTATTGAATAATCCAGCTTCGTAACGAAATCTAATGCTGGATCCTGGGTTTAAAAAAGTGTAGCCACTTGATTATTTTGTAAATGACATGTTGGGCTTGTTGTTTTTTTATTTAATTTTAGATAATAAAAAAAATAAAATTATGGCAACACTACGATTAGGGGATATAGCTCCAGATTTTAAAGCAGAAACTACACTTGGTAGTATACAATTTCATGAATGGTTAGGCGATTCTTGGGGAGTGTTGTTTTCACATCCCGCAGATTTTACCCCTGTTTGTACAACAGAATTGGGAACAGTTGCGAATTATTACCCAGAGTTTGTAAAGAGAAATGCAAAAGTCATCGCCTTAAGTGTTGATGGATTAGAATCTCATTTGGAGTGGATAAAAGACATCAACGAAACTCAAAATACAACTGTTAATTTTCCAATTATTGCCGATGAAAATAAAGATGTGGCAACACTTTATGATATGATTCATCCTAATGCAAATGATAAACTTACAGTACGTTCCGTTTTTGTTGTTGGTGCCGACAAGAAAATAAAATTAACCTTGACTTATCCTGCGTCTACTGGAAGAAATTTTGATGAGTTGCTTCGAGTTATTGATAGTTTGCAATTGACGGCAAATTATAGTGTTGCTACTCCAGCCAACTGGAAAGATGGTGAAGATGTGGTCATATCGACTGCGGTTCCAGATAGTGATGTTGCTGGGAAATTCCCAAAGGGACATACGCGCATAAAACCGTATTTGAGAATGACACCACAGCCGAATAGGTAGCGTTCAGTATTCAGTTTGCAGAAGGCAGTTAACTGATTTTAGTATTCAGTCTCGGACTTATGTTTGAGGCTGTTTTTTTTTGAGGTTTAGTGATTTTTGAGCTTTCTTTAATTGCAATGTGTCCAGACGGCAACTGTGACTGCCAACTGCAGACTGAATAGTCTCATATTTTTATTATACAAGATTGTTGATTTTGGCATATTGTAATAGCATAATGGTTTTGGCGTCTTTTATTTCGTCAGATCCTATCATGGCATAAGCTTGGTCAAAAGGAACTTCGATAACTTCAATTTCTTCATGTTCATGCTCTAATCCGCCTCCAGAACTCACTTTCATGCTGGAATCGTATTCTCCTATAAAGTAATGTAGAATTTCGGTTACTGCGCCAGGTGACATGTATGCCTCAAAAATTTTTTTAACCGAATGCAATCGATATCCTGTTTCTTCTTCAGTTTCACGGATGATACAGGCTTCTGGGTTGTCTTCATCTAGTAATCCAGCACAAACTTCAGTTAATAGACCGCTTTTATTTCCGTTTAAATAGGTTGGTAATCTAAATTGCCGGGTCAAAATAACGGTTCCTTTAATTTTGTTATACAGTAAAATAGCGGCTCCATTACCTCTGTCATACACTTCGCGTACTTGTGTATCCCAAGTGTTATCTTTTTTTTGATAATCTACTGTAACTTTATTCAGGGTGTACCAGTTGTTGGATAACAATTCTGTTTTTTGTATTTTGTATTTAGGATTGTTCATGAGTTTTGTTTTGTGCGCTAAAAAAAACGCCCTGAAATCTCAGAGCGTTTAGTGCTATTATTTAAGTATAGTTTGCTTTCTGTCTGGTCCTACAGAAACAATTTTTATAGGAACTTCAACTTCTTTTTCTATAAATTCAATGTATTCTTTTAATTCGGCGGGCAATTGATCGTAAGTGGTCATACCTGTTAAATCTTGATGCCATCCTTTGAATTCCTTGTATACAGGAGTTACGTTTTCTGGCTCGATATTGTAAGGGAAATGAGAAATTTTTTCTCCTTTGTAATTGTACTCTGTACACACTTTTAAAGTTTCGAATCCTGAAAGTACATCGCCTTTCATCATCATTAATTGTGTTACACCATTGATTTGTACAGCATATTTTAAGGCAACTAAATCTAACCATCCACAACGTCTTTGTCTTCCTGTTACAGATCCAAATTCGTTACCAACTTTTGCCATAGTAGCGCCATCTTCGTCAAAAAGTTCAGTAGGGAATGGTCCACTTCCAACACGAGTTACATAAGCTTTGAAAATTCCGTAAACTTCTTTGATTTTGTTCGGGGCAATTCCTAAACCAGTACAAGCACCAGCAGCAGTAGTATTTGATGAAGTTACAAACGGATAAGTACCAAAATCAACATCCAATAATGATCCTTGAGCTCCTTCGCATAAGATTGATTTACCGGATTTTTGCGCTTGGTGTAAATATTCTTCACTATCAATGAAGTCTAATTTTTTTATTTCTTCGATAGATTCAAAGAATTCTTTTTCCATTTCAGCCAAATTGTACTGAATATTGACATCGTAGAATTTAATCATTTCTTCGTGTTTGTCAGCCAATGCTCTGTAACGTTCTTTGAAATCTTCTAATTCGATGTCTCCAACACGAAGACCATTTCTACCGGTTTTGTCCATGTAAGTTGGTCCAATTCCTTTAAGGGTAGAACCAATTTTGGCTTTTCCTTTAGAAGCTTCAGATGCTGCATCAAGTAAACGGTGAGTTGGTAAAATTAAATGTGCTTTTCTGGAAATGATTAATTTGCTTTTTATGTCTAAATTAAATTTCTCAAGACCTTCAATTTCTTTTTGAAAAACAACAGGATCTATTACCACTCCGTTTCCAATGATGTTAATTGCAGTCTTATGAAAAATTCCGGAAGGAATCGTTCTAAGGACGTGTTTTATTCCGTCAAATTCTAAAGTGTGTCCTGCATTTGGTCCGCCTTGAAAACGAGCAATTATGTCGTAATTTGAAGTAAGTACATCAACAATTTTTCCTTTTCCTTCATCTCCCCATTGTAATCCTAATAATAAATCTACAGTCATTCTATGTGTTATTTGCAGTTAATGTTTTATAATGTATTTTCTGTTTTTGTATTTTTCTTGTTTCCGTATAGATATAGGGAGTGATTGGTGATTTCAATATCAAAGATCTCTTCGATTGTTTTTTTGATACTTTGAATTCGTGGGTCACAAAACTCGATTACTTCGCCGGTATCGGTCATGATGATATGATCGTGTTGTTTGTCGAAGTATGATTTTTCGTAATGTGCTTGATTTTGTCCAAATTGATGTTTACGAACCAAGGCGCAGTCCAAGAGTAATTCGATGGTGTTGTATAGGGTAGCTCTACTGACACGGTAGTTTTTGTTTTTCATTTTGATATAAAGATTTTCAATATCAAAATGTTCTTCATTTTCGTATATTTCTTTAAGGATAGCATAACGTTCTGGCGTTTTGCGATGTCCTTTGTTTTCAAGATACATTGTAAAAACATTTTTTACAATTTCTTGGTTTTTGTTGTTATCGTTAGAAATGAGTGTCATATCCTGCAAAGATAAATTTTTATTTTAAATGTTTAAAAATTTAAAGTTTTAAATTCGATTATTCAACTCTTTTATTGGGGTTAAAATCCTGTAAACACGAATGGTTTTTGTGAATTGCTAAAGGTGTGGTTTACCGCGTGAGGGATAGAAGCTAGCTACCTTGTAGCGCGTATAGCCCGACAGCATTAGGGAAAGAGGCTAATAGGCGGTGTTATAAGTTAGCCTCTTTTCCTAATGGGGTCACGCCCAAATGATTTTGAATGGTTAATTTAAGATTATAACTCTTGTTTTTGGTGGTTGGAATTTAACAAAAAAAGGAGTTGTAGTTTATTTTTGCTCTTTTAATTTTTATAAACTCGCGTTACTTTGTCGATTCCGTCAATTTTTTTGATGTTTTCCATTAGCCTTTTTAGGATCGTGATATTTGGTACGATAACGGATACTTGTCCTTTGAAAATTCCGGCTTCTCCATTTAAGGATATGCTTTGAATATTGACGTTCATGTTGTTTGATATTACCTTGGTCAATTCATTGGTAAGGCCCAAAGTGTCCATTCCCATAATGTTGATGATGGCTTTGAAGTCCTGCTGTGTTGAATCAATCCATTTGGCTTGCATGATGCGATAGGCGTAATTGGATTGCATGGCAAGGGCGTTTGGGCAATCTTTTTTATGGATTTTTATTCCTTCGTTTATCGTGACAAAACCAAATACGTCGTCTCCCGGAATTGGATTGCAACAGGTGGATAATTTGTAGTCGAGTTTGTCTTGCGTTTTTCCAAAAACAAGCATGTCATAATTGCTGCTGATGACTTGTTTGTGAATGTCTATATCGGCGGTACTGTTGGAACGCTTTATTTTGTTTTTGAAGAAGTTGATTAAAGTGTTGCTTTTTTGTGCCGCATAATCTTTCAGCTGTTGGTTGTCTATTGATCCAACACCAACTCTGTAAAACAAATCTAAGCTCGTTTTTAATTTAAAGAAGTTGACTAATTCATTGATTGTTGACTCATTTAGCGTGATTTTTAGGTGTTTGAGTTTTCTGGTAAGCACTTCTCTTCCGTCTTCGGCAATTTTCTTGGTGTCCTCGTTAAGAACATTTCTGATTTTATTTTTTGCTCTCGAAGTCGTTACATAATCCAACCAGTTGATGGTAGGTTTTTGATGTGGGGAAGTAATAATTTCTACTTGATCACCGCTTTTTAATTCATGATTTAAAGGGACAAGTTTGCCATTTACTCTTGTGCCTCTTGTTTTTATTCCAATTTCGGAGTGAATGCTAAAAGCAAAATCTAAGGACGTAGCGCCTTTTGGTAATGATTTAATTTCTCCTTTTGGAGTAAAAATATAAATCTCTTTTGAGTATAGGTTCATTTTGAAGTCTTCGACAAAATCTACCGCACTGGTTTCGGAATTTTCGAGTGCTTCTTTTAATAAATTAAGCCATACGTCTAGACCATTTTCCTCTGTAGCCCCATTTTTATATTTATAATGTGCGGCATACCCTTTTTCGGCAATTTCATCCATGCGCTCGCTTCGAACCTGAACTTCTACCCATCGACCTTTGGGTCCCATTACGGTGATGTGCAAGGCTTCGTAACCGGTAGATTTTGGTGAAGAAATCCAGTCGCGCAGTCTGCTTGGACTGGGTCTGTAATGATCGGTTACTATGGAATAAATTTTCCAGGCCAGAAATTTTTCGTCGTGTGGGTCTGATTTGTACACAATACGTAATGCAAATTTGTCGTATACTTCATCAAAACTCACGTTTTGGGTTGTCATTTTTCTGTGAATAGAATAAATTGATTTTGGTCGACCTTTTATGATATAGTCGATTTTCTCTTCATCCAAAGCTACTTTAAGAATTTCTGAGATGTCTTTTATATACGCATCTTGTTCTTCTTTGGTTTCCCTGATTTTACTTACGATGTCGTTATAAATTGCGGGTTCGGTGTATTTTAGCCCTAAATCTTCTAATTTATTTTTTATTTTATATAAGCCTAATCTATGGGCTAATGGAGCGTATATGTATAATGTTTCTGAGGCAATTTTCTCTTGCTTGTAGGCTTCCATAGAATCCATAGTTTGCATATTGTGCAATCTATCGGCTATTTTTATCAGAATTACACGAACATCGTCATTCAGTGTCAAGAGCATTTTACGAAAATTCTCGGCTTGCATGGATACATTGAGATCCTTTTGAACCATAGAGATTTTTGTTAATCCTTCTACTAATTGGGCTACTTTTGGATTAAACAATCGCTCAATATCCTTTACTGTGGTCGGAGTATCTTCAACTACATCGTGCATTAATGCGGCAGCAATAGAAGTGGCTCCCAATCCTATATCTGAGGCGACAATTTTTGCAACGGCAATGGGATGGAAAATATACGCTTCTCCAGATTTTCTACGTTGGTCTTTATGTGCTTCTACGGCAACATCAAATGCTTTTCGAATCAGTTTTTTATCCTCGGCAGTTAGGGTTTGGTAACTTATTCGAAGTAATTCTTTGTATTCCTGCGCTATCGCTTTGTTTTCTTTTTCTATATCTATTTCTATCATAACGGCATGGTTCAATCCTTAAAAATAAGAATAAGTTGGGAGATATGCAAGATTTTAGTTTTCAGTTTTTCGTTATGGAATTTTAGACCCGACAGGTTTTAAAAACCTGTCGGGTCTAAAATCTGCAATCTGCAAACTAAATTCTGGAATCAATATTCTAAAGTACTCTCTTAAAATCCAAATCTTGAAAATCGTAACTGAAATCGGTTAACTCAGAAATGGGTTTCATTTTGATTGTAGTTGCTTTTGCGACTGCGTCAAATTCAAAAAATAAATGAGCATCAGCATGAAAGTAGGTATTATCCCATTTTACCACCAGATTATTTTCTTTATAAAAAAATAGTTCTCCAGTAAGTTGTGGGGAACGTTTGGAGGCAAAATACAGTTTCCCTTTCTTTTCGCTTATCTCAATTTCACCAAGCCAATTGTCTTTGTAGGTTCCTATGAATGGTTTGTTGTCGTTTTTTATTTTGTCGTTTTTGTTTTTAGCTACAACTGCCCAAACTTCATCGGTTACTTTATCGGCAGTTTCTTCATAGGCTTTTACCTTACTGCTATAAATAGTAACATAATCCTCCGATTTAATTCCTAGATAACTATCTTTTATGGTATTGGTTATCGCACTAAAAGCAGCTCCCGATTGTTGATTGGTTAAAACCACAATTCCTAAATTAAGTTCCGGAATAAGGGTAACTTGAGTGACAATTCCCTCTAATCCTCCCGTATGGGTGGCCTGTTTGTAGCCTTTTACATCACTCAAAAACCAACCCAATCCATAAGAACTAAAATGGGTATTGTAAGGTGGTTTTGTGGTTGCCGGAATTATGGTTTGAGGAGTCCACATTTCGGTATGTTCTTTTTCGGAGAATAATTGTTGGTTTTCGGTGCCGTATTTCCCATTGTTCAATTGCATAATCATCCATTTACTCATGTCGTTGACACTGGAGTATATTCCTCCCGCGGGATCAAGTATCTGGTCTTTATATCTCGAAATTACCTTCAATTTTCTATCAATAGGGACATGCGGAGCTATAACGTTGCTGGTGTCTTTTAATCTCACAAACGAAGCGGCACTATTTTTCATGTCTAAGGGTTTCATGATTCGTGTTTCAATAAATTCACACCAACTTATGCCGCTTACTTTATTGACAACTTCGCCTGCAACTATGTATAAAAGATTGTCGTAATCATATTGCGTTCTAAAAGCCGAAACTGGTTTTAAATATTGTAAGTTTTGGGTGATATCTTGCGGCGTAAAATTACTTTTGCCTGGCCATACCATCAAATCACCTGCGCCAAGTCCTAATCCGCTTCTATGGGTAAGTAAGTCCCGAATCGTAAATTCATTGGTCACATAGTCATTGTACATTTTGAAATTCGGTAGATAAGTAATGACTTTATCATCCCATTTTAGTTTGCCTTCGTCAATTAAGATTGCCAAAGCAGCAGTTGTAAAAGCCTTGCTATTGGAAGCTATCCCATAAAGAGTATTTGCATCTACCTTTTCGTTTGTTAGGATTGATTTTACTCCGTAGCCTTTTGCTAGGACAACTTTTCCGTCCTTGACAATGGCAACTGCGATTCCAGGAACATTAAAAGTGGTTAAAGTTCGATTGACTAAATTGTCTACTTCTTGTTCGGAAATTTGTGCAAAAGTATTGGCACTAAATGCAAAAAGGACTAAAAGTGAAATGCTAAATTTTTTCATACTATTCGATTTAATTGGTTTTTAATTGTTTCTATTTTAAAATCTGAAATCTACATTTCTCTCTTAAAATCCAAATCCTGAAAATCATAACTGAAGTCAGTTAATTCTGAAATCGGTTTCATTTTGATTGCAATTGCCTTGCCGTCTTTATCAAATTCAAAAAATAAATGGGCATCGGCATGAAAATAGGCATTATTCCATTTTACGACATAGTTGTTTTCTTTATAGAAAGAAACCTCACCCGAAAGTTGAGGAGAACGCTTCGACGCAAAGAATAACTTTCCTTTTTTCTCGCTGATGGAAATGTGACCAAACCAATTGTCTTTGTAGGTTCCAAGTATCGAATTTGAATCTGTTTTGACTTTTTCTGTTTTGTTTTTTGCAACAGTAGCCCAGACTTCATCGGTCACTTTGTCTGCTGAATCCTCGTGTTCTTTCATTTTGGCGACGTAAATTGAAATATAATCCTCGGATTTGAGTCCTAAATAACTGTTTTTTATGGTATTGGTTATTGCCTTAAAAGCAGTTCCCGATTGTTGGTTGGTTAAAACCACAATCCCTAAACTTAGTTCCGGAATCAGGGTGACTTGGGTAACATTTCCTTCTAAACCTCCGGTATGGGTAACTTGTTTGTAGCCTTTTACATCACTCAAAAACCAACCCAATCCATAAGAACTAAAATGGGTATTGTAAGGTGGTATTGTAGTGGCAGGAATTATGGTTTGAGGGGTCCACATTTCAGTATGCTCTTTTTCGGTGAATAATTGTTGGTTTTCGGCACCATATTTTCCATTGTTCAATTGCATAATCATCCATTTGCTCATATCGTTTACATTAGAGTAAATCCCACCAGCCGCATCCAATATTTGACATTTGTCTCTTGAAATCACTTTCAGTTTTTTATCAATGGGTACGTGAGGAGCAATAACATTGGTGGTGTCTTTTAATCGGACAAATGAAGCAACACTGTTATTCATCTCCAATGGTTTCATAATTCGGTTTTCAACAAAATCGCACCAACTCATACCGCTCACTTTATCGATTACTTCTCCAGCAACCATATATAATAAATTGTCGTAATCATATTGCGTTCTAAAAGCCGAAACCGGTTTTAAATATTGTAAATTTTGTATGATATCCTGTCTCGTAAAATCGTTTCCATTGGGACACCACATTAAATCACCTGCGCCAAGTCCCAATCCGCTTCTATGAGTCAAAAGATCCCGAATCGTAAATTCTTGGGTTACATAATCATTGTACATTTTAAAATTCGGCAGATAAGTAATGACTTTATCATCCCATTTTAGTTTGCCCTCGTCTATTAATATGGCCAAAGCAGCAGTTGTAAATGCTTTGCTATTGGAAGCAATCCCATAAAGTGTATTCGCATCTACCTTTTCATTTGTTAAGATTGATTTGACTCCGTAGCCTTTTGCCAGGATTACTTTTCCGTCTTTTACTATTGCTACTGCAATTCCGGGAACATTAAAAGTGGTTAAGGTTCGATTGACTAAATTGTCTACTTCTTGTTCGGTAATTTGAGCATAAGAATGGATGCTAAATGCAAGAAGGACTAAAAGGGAAATGCTGAATTTTTTCATAATATTCGATTTAATTTGTTTCTGTTTTAAAATCTGCAATTTTGATTCCGCAATCTACATTTCTCTCTTGAAATGTAAATCCAGATTAACTTTTAATCCTTCTCGAAGCTTTCTGTAGTTCCGTTTACATTAAAAACTTTGATACCTGAGATCTTATGATTTACTTTTTTAAATTCTACTCGTAACATGTTATCTTCTAAATCAAAAAGGTCTTTTTCAAGCGGCAGCATTTTGACTTTACGAACAGCATTTAGCTGATAAAATAAATTCTCGTTTTCATAAGTTATGATCCTAGGGCCAAATTTACCAATATAACTTTCGAATTCTTTCACTTTCAATGCCAAGGGATGTTGTTTTGCTTTTAATGAAGTCAGTAGCCATGAATAGGTTTTATTTGAATTTTGAGATTCTTTTGCCGCCAATTTTTCCAATGCTTTCAATTGTGCAGTAAACAATGCATCATTTGCTGGAACTTCAATATCAGGTTGCACACCTGTTCCCTCCCAATTCGTTTTAGTTATTGGGTTGATTGCTCTTCCAGTAGGTATCCAGACTGTAAATCGGTCTGTCGCTATATTATCTCCACCTGGGTTTGCACCGCCTCCAGTAACTTCACCAATAATTGTTGCGCGATGTAAATTTTTTAGATTATAGGTAAATTCTTCAGCGGCAGAAAAAGTGCCCTTACTCGTTAAAACATAAACATCTATATTTGGCATGCGTTTACCGCTTACATATGGCAAAGTCCATGTTTGTGTGTTTGTGTCAGTTGGCCTGTAATAAAAGTTATTTAAATGAATGGGTTCAGAATCAAAAAGATAACTGGTAATCAGCTGAATCATTTGTGATGAACCGCCTCCGTTTTTCCTTAAGTCAATAATTAAAGCATTGGTGTTGGAAAGAAAATTCATTGCGGCAACTGCAGTTTCTCCTCCAAGTTTGGTATCACCAAAGTTACGCAAATCGAGATACCCAATATTACCTTCAAGTATTTTAACTTCTTTAAATCCGTAGTTGTTTGTTTTCCATCGTTCAAGAACAGATGCAGGTACTTCATCTTGACCTGGGTTTTTATTTGCCTCTCTTATTTCTTTTATAAGTACGGGATTAAATTTAACTCGTATGTGCTTATCGTTACTTATAGACAACAGATCTGTTGTTAATCTTTCTGAAAATACAACGGGGTCAGTAATAGGGGAATAAGAGCCATTTTTAAAATTCAATAAAATGAAGTCACTCATTTTTTGAGCCACTTCTGGAAAGATATATTTTTTGTTCAATAATAAACTTATTGAATCAATAATTTCCTGTTGTTCCTTTTCTGTTACTGTTGCAGTGTTAGTGTTTTTATTTACTTGAGTCTGTGCTATTGATTTTATCGAAATCATCAGTAGAAAGTAAAAAATAATTAAGATGTTCTTTTTGTTCATTTTTTGAGATTTAATTGATGTTTGAGATTATTTTTAAAAGAGTTGATTGAAGATTCATTATTTCCTCATCGGTTATGTTTTTTAATGCTTGAGTTCTATTAATTTGGATATAAGGTTGCATTTTTTTAATAATATCATTTCCTTCATTTGTTAAAGTCAATTCAAATCTTCTTCTGTCTTGTGACTTTAAATTTCTTGACAAATAACCTTTCTGTACTAATAATTCAATAATTCTAGTTATTGAAGCAACATCTTTAAATGTTTTAAAAGCAATATCTTTCTGCGATATTGAATTATCTTCTTCAATAGTTTTCAAAACAAGCCATTGGTCAACGGTTATTTCAATACCTGCTTTCGATATATTTTTTTGGGCGAATTGCCGATATGTTTTTATTGATTTTTCTATTGAATAAAAAATTATGTCATTTAGCTTTTCCATTATTTTTTAATTAAATTATTGATACAAATATAATTGATATATCAATTATATTAAATAAAATGAAAATTTTTTTTATTAAATTTTTTTAACTACCTGAATATTATGTATAAATGGTAAATGCTGTTAGGGAAGGAATATTTTTTTAATTGTAAAATCTGCAATCAAAACCCTCTTTGTCTTTTGGCTTCAAATATTAAAATCGCTGCGGCAACAGATACATTCATACTGTCTATTTCGCCTTGCATTGGGATAATGATATTTTGGGTGGCAGCATCACGCCATTCCTGGGTTAGTCCTGTGGCTTCCGTACCTACAACTAGAGCAGTAGGAGTAGTGTAATCTTGGGTGTGATAGGAAGTGGAATTTTGTAAAGTAGCGCAATAAAAATTGATGTTCCGTTTTTTCAAAAAGGCAATAATTTCTGATGTTGATCCCGTTGCAATCTGATTGGTAAACAAACAGCCCACGCTCGACCGAACCACATTTGGATTGTATAAATCACTTTTAGGATTGGCAATGATCACCGCGTCAAGTTTTGCAGCATCTGCGGTACGCAATAAAGCACCAATATTTCCTGGCTTCTCGGGAGCTTCGGCAATAAGAATCAATGGATTTTCGGATAATTGCAAATCGGATAATGACATCGATTTGGCTTTGGCAACAGCCAAAACCCCTTCGGTGGTATCTCTATATGCTAGTTTTTGATAAATAGCTGCGTTGATTTCTATTAATTCGGCGTTATTCGATAGCTTTCGGGTTTCGGTTTCCGAACAAACTTCCGGTAAAAACAAAATCGTCTCTATTTCATAGCCGCCTTTTAGCGCCAGCGAAATTTCGCGTTTCCCTTCAATCAAAAACGTTCCGGACTGCTTGCGTGCCTTTGCTTTTTCTTGCAATAACACCAATGATTTTATAAAAGGGTTCTGGATGGAAGTGATTTGTTTCATGTGAAGATTCTATTTTTCTTTAAAGGAACATGGTATTGCCATTTTTAGTTGTCGTTTTTGAATTATGGCGATTTCAACGGAAAAAGTGCTAGGTTACTATGGTGCTAAGGTACTACCATTTTTTAAATTCTAAAACCGAAAATTCAACGTGAGAAATAATGGTTTGTAAGGAGTATTTTATTTAATTTTGAAACCTGTCGGGTCTAAGATCTGCAATCTAAAATCTAAAATCAATATGTTTCACCTACTCGACATCATCGGAACCATGGCATTTGCCATGTCAGGCGCATTAACAGCGATGAGCAAAAAGCTGGATCCGTTTGGCGTTTTAATCATAGCATTTGTAACCGCAGTAGGAGGTGGAACCTTGCGCGATGTTATGATAGGGCGTACACCCGTGGGATGGATGCAAGATCTGACCTATGTATATGTGATTATTTTAGGCTTCATTTTGACTATCGTATTCCGAAAAAGATTAGACAAACTCCGCACTTCATTAGCTTTATTTGATACCATCGGATTGGGAGTTTTTACCTTAATCGGAATCCAAAAAGGAATCGATTACCAACTTCACCCAGTAATTTGTATTGCTTTGGGAACCATGACCGCTTGTTTTGGGGGAGTTATCCGCGACATATTATGTACCGAAATCCCCGTAATATTCCGCGAAGAAATTTATGCCACCATTTGTATTTTGGGCGGAATCGTATTTTTTATACTCAGAAAAATGAATCTGGAGAATGATATTTTGTATCTTATTACCTCAGTGGTTATCATCGCCGTTCGCTTAATGGCCGTAAAATACAAGTGGCACCTTTCTCCCATAGAGCATAAAAAATAAAATATTTTTCGATTAATAAATCTAATTTGGGCGAGACCCCATTAAGAAAAACGGCCTACTCATCAGGCCGGTTATTCGGCCGATTTCCTTAATGTGGTCAGGCTGTACGCGCTACTTCGGTAGCCAGCTTCCATCCTTCTCGCGGGCAAACAGGAAACAAAGTACTGAAAACGATGATTGAGATTGAAAACTGTGATTGCCAAATGAAATGAAGAATTTTTGTAAATCGTATTTAGAATATTGACCTAATTGTGTACTTTTCCAGTCCTTAATGCTCAAATGTGAAAAACTACACCGTAAAAAGATATCAAGAAACTGACTATGCCAATTGGAACACCTTTACAAGCCAAGCCAAAAATGCAACTTTCCTGTTTCATCGTGATTTTATGGATTACCACAAAGATCGATTTGAGGATTATTCTTTAATGGTGTACAAAAACGAAAAGCTAGTCGCCGTTTTACCCGCCAATAAAATAGATGAAATCGTTTATTCTCATCAAGGCTTGACGTACGGTGGATTGGTTTATAGAGACAAAGTAAAATTGTCCATGATAATTCTGGTTTTCAAAGCTGTTTTGATGTATTTAAATGAAAATAAAATCACCAAAATGCAACTCAAAACAACTCCTTCTATTTATCATAACAAGCCAGCCGAAGAATTGAATTATGCGTTGTTTTTGGCGGAAGCCCAATTAATAAGAAGAGATACTCTGGCAGTTATAGATTTGTCAAAACCTTTTCAATTTTCAAAAATTAGAAAAAGAGGAATCCAAAAAGGAGTAACAAATGGTTTAATCATAAAAGAAGAAACAGATTTTGAAATTTTTTGGAATGCTATTTTGATTCCCAATTTGGATCAAAAATACAACACGGAACCGGTTCATTCCTTAAATGAAATGCGTTTTTTGAAAAGCCATTTTGGGACCAATATCAGGCAGTTCAATGTGTATTATAAGGATACAATTGTTGGAGGTACAACCATTTTTGAATCCGATAATGTTGCGCATTGTCAATATATTTCAAAATATGAAAAACAAGAAAACCTCGGAAGTTTGGATTTTTTACATGAACATTTAATAAAAACCGTTTTTTCTAAAAAAAGATATTTTGATTTTGGTATATCCAATGAATCACTAGGAAAAAAACTCAATAAGGGATTGTCTTATTGGAAAGAAAGTTTTGGGGCGAGCAGCATTGCACACGATTTTTATGAAGTGGAAACAATTAATTACTCAAAGCTGGATAACGTTTTTAAGTGAATTTTTAAAAAAGAAAGCAGATAGAAGAAAGCAGATAACAGAAAACAGATTGTAGATAGCAGAAAACCGACAACCATCAACAGAAAACTGAATCGATGATACAATTCTTAGACTTAAAAAAAATAAACGAACCCTATGAAACCGATTTTCAAGAGAAATTGAAATCGGTTTTGGCCAGTGGTTGGTATATTTTAGGCAATGAAGTCAAGGAATTTGAAACCAATTTTGCCCAATATTGTGGAACCAAATATTGCGTTGGGGTAGGGAACGGACTGGATGCCCTAACGTTGATTTTTAAAGGATATATCCGACTAGGAAAACTACAAAAGGGAGACGAAGTGATTGTACCAGCCAATACGTATATTGCCAGTATACTCGCCGTTCTTCAAGCCGATTTGGTGCCTGTTTTGGTCGAGCCAAAATTGGAAACCTACAATATTGACCCGAGTTGTATTCAAGAAAAAATAACATCCAAAACCAAAGCCATTCTTGCCGTGCATCTTTACGGTCAATTGGCCCAAATGGATGCAATACATGAAATAGCAAAGCAAAATAATTTGATTGTGGTGGAAGATGCAGCGCAATCGGCAGGGGTAATCAGTAACCAAAAAACTGAAATCAAAAATCTACAATCAAGTGTTGCTTATAGTTTTTATCCAGGGAAAAATTTGGGAGCATTAGGAGATGGTGGTGCAATTACAACAAATGATGCTGAGCTCGCCAAAACGATTCGGTCTCTTCGTAATTATGGTTCGGAGATTAAATACCATAACGACTTTGTTGGAGTCAACTCGAGATTAGATGAATTGCAAGCCGCTTTTTTAAACCTAAAATTACCCAACTTAGATTCTGATAATGAAAAGCGAAGAGCTATTGCCAAACGCTATTTGTCCGAAATAAAA
>Ga0184629_10000035_pt1 | contig 48283 bp, 39 predicted proteins | sample PLM4_32_b1_FD_133158 | JGI IMG/M metagenome (GOLD analysis project Ga0184629, IMG submission 133158) | Groundwater sediment microbial communities from an aquifer in East River, Colorado, USA - PLM4_32_b1 | ecosystem: Environmental > Terrestrial > Soil > Riparian zone | place: USA: East River...
AACCCTTAATTTTATTAAAAATTTTACAAACAAAAAAATGGCTATAGATCTTGTAAAAGTTGTTCAAGAACTCAAAAAACTTGATGAATTTATGAGTAAAGCAGAAAATGATTTCCGTCATCTTTTGCAAAAAGTATATCCATCTAATATCATGCGCGCCACCAATTTAATCCATTATTTAGCTTTGCGGACACATGATATACGTAGTTTGCAAAATGATTTACATGCTTACGGACTTTCTTCACTGACTAGTTCAGAAAGTCATATTCGGGGTCAATTATTTTCAATATTTGAAAGGTTAGATATTAAGATTGAAAAAAGGGGCGATATTTTTAATTATGAAACTAGCAAAAGTTCCCTTTTAAAAAACAAAAGTGATTTATTCGGGGAAAAACAAATTGAAGCAATACCACACATCATGGTTACTTTTGATCGTAGTTTGGCTTTTGATTACTTAAAAGTTGAAGAATTATTACTTTCAGGAATGAATATTGCCAGAATTAATTGCGCCCACGATGATGAAAATATTTGGTTGCTGATGATTCAAAATGTAAAAAAAGCTTCTAAATCAACAGATTTGACTTGTAAAATTTATGTAGATCTTGCAGGGCCAAAGATTCGGACAATAATCGGCGGAAAAGGAAAAGTGAAAGTTATCGAAGGTGAAATCATTTATTTGACCGATGAAAATAATTTGAAAGAAGACAAATTGACTATTGGATGTACTATTCCTGGAATTATACAACAGTTAAAAATAGGCGAAAATGTTCTTTTTAATGATGGCCTTATTGAGGCTAAGGTTGAAAAGATCCTCTCCAAAAAAGCAATTTTAAAAATAGTTAGAATTTCTTCGAAAAATCCTTTTGTAAAAAGTGAGAAAGGAATCAATTTTCCGGATTCAGCATTATTGACTCCAGCTTTAACTGATTATGATAGAAATTGTATCCCTTTTGTTTTAAATAATGCAGATATGATTGGCTATTCTTTTGTGCGATATTCTAATGATATTGAACAATTACAGCAAGCTATAGGGAATAATAGAAATATTGATTTAATAATAAAAATTGAAACATCGCAAGCGGTTATAAATTTGCCTGATTTGATATTAACCGGATTAAGAAGCAAAAATTTAGGGATAATGATTGCAAGAGGTGATTTGGCTGTAGAGATTGGTTTTGAAAGGATGAGTGAAATTCAAGAAGAAATACTTTGGATTTGTGAATCCGCCCATGTGCCGGTCATTTGGGCAACACAAGTTTTGGAAAATTTGAATAAAACTGGTATGGCAACCCGATCTGAAATTACTGATGCTGCCCATTCTGCACAAGCCGATTGTGTAATGATTAATAAAGGGAATCACACTATTCAAACCTTAAAAACCTTAAAAAACATATTGATAATTAGTAGCGAGCATCAGGTGAAAAAGAGATATACTTTTCGTCCACTTGCAATTGCAAAAAGATTTTTAACCAATATTTAGGGCGGTTGTATGAAAGCTAAAGAGCTTTAAATATTGAAATAAAAGCTGCTACAAGGGCACCATCACCAATGGTAACATGGTCTTTGATAGATGCACTGCCACCAATAATAACTCCGTTTCCTAACGTTACCGAACCGGCTAATCCGCTGCTTCCTGCCATGATACAAAATTTACCGAGTTGACTGTTATGGCCAATTTGAACCAGATTGTCAATTTTGCAGCCATCTCCCAAGACAGTCGAACTGAATTTCCCTCTATCAATACAAGAGTTGGCGCCAATTTCTACCCCGTTTCCAATAATTACATTTCCAATTTGTGGAATTTTGACCAAACCTCTTTGCGGATCGGGACGAAATCCAAAACCATCGGCTCCAATGGTAGCATTAGGATGCAAAATACAATCGTTCCCAATATGACAACGCTCCCGAATAACGGTTCCGGACCATATTATGGCATTTTTTCCAATGGCGCATTCGTCAAGAATAGTGACATTTGGATATATCGTTGTATTTTCTTCAATTTTCGCTTTTGGGCCTACATAAGCTCCGGCACCAATTCGGGTTCCGTTTCCTATGATGGCTGTTTTGTCAACGACAGCAGTTGGATGAATATCAATATTAAATAATGGAATGGGCGGGGCAAAAAGTTCCAATACCTGCGACATCGCCAAATCAGCATTTTTTACTTTTGCCAGGTTCTATCGAAATATCTTCGTTTACGACAGCCACACAAGCATTAGAATCTTTCCAAAGCTTTTCGTATTTTTGATTTCCGATAAAAGAAATTTCAGAACTTGTGGCAACTTCCAATTGTTTCCGTACAGTGATACTTTGGGGAGTGTTACCTATAAGAATATCTTTTAAGGATTTCATTTATTTCTTAGACCGAGTAAGATTTCATTACTTTATGGATTGGGGTTATTTGTGGTATAATCGTCAAATAAAGCAATTTAGAGTTTTAATTCCAAATTCTTGTAGGTTATAAGAGATATAAAAAGGACAAAACAAGTGTTTCGCATGGATATTCTTCTGTCAATCTAATCTGTTTAGTGATCGTTTTTTAATTAAAGTAAAGACCAAAACTCGAAAATGAATATATGTCATGGATTGTCTTTAAAATGCTAATTTTATAATTTTAAAGATATAATTACAAACCGATAATAAATGACAGTATTAAATAGATTTTGGTTTTTGCCTGTAGTATTAATTTTTTTTAATGGTATGCAGGCCCAAACCATTAAAAAAAATGTGATTGAAAATGCATTATTAATTGCCGAGCAAAATAAAAGCATATTAGAATATATCGGTCAGTTGCTGGTTGTCTATAATAATCAATCAGAGAGCTATAGGGCTGTCTTGGTGGTATTAGAAAAAAAAGCCGATAAATGGGTTGTGAAATTTGATCCTGTGGATGCGGGTATCGGTAAAAATGGATTTGCACCGCCACTGGATAAACTAGAAGGAGATGGGAAGTCCCCAACTGGATTATTTCGTTTAGGGAAATTACTTACTTATGAAAAAAATGTCCCTACGTTACTGGAAACGCAACAAACCACTAAGGAGGATAAATGGATTGATGATCCCAATTCTCAGGACTACAATAAACAGGTAAGGGGAGTTACAAAAGCAAAATCGTATGAAAATCTGTTATTAAATAATGATGCCTATAAGTATTGTATGGTTATAGAGTACAATACAAATCCAATTATAAAAGGAAAAGGAAGTGCTATTTTCTTTCATTTGACTACAAAAGCCTCTTTTTTTACAGCGGGTTGTGTTGCAATCGGTGAGGAAAATATGAAGTTGATCGTAAACTGGCTGGATCCTACACAAAACCCTTCCATTATTATGGGAAATTTGACTGTTCTGAAAAGTGGTTTGTAAATTTGTTGTGTAAATAATATAGTAATTTTATTATAAATTAGTTATGTTTGTAAAAGCGAACAGAAAGCTACTTTATAGGGTATGACTCTCCTAGATTAGGGTGTTGAGTGCTGTATATAAATGAGTTGTACGTAATTTTAGAAATAAATCAGAATTGAATAACTTAAATTAACAATTAGCATGAAAAAAAAATCGAATTATTCTTTCTTAAAAGTAATAGTCGTTATTTTTATCCAACTGATATCAATAAACGTTTCTATTGGACAGAACAAAGCCGAGCAGATTGATAAATTAATGAGTCAATATTCGGAATACAACCAATTTAATGGTACTGTACTTGTAGCAGATCAAGGAAAAGTTATTTATAAAAAAGGATTTGGAATGGCAAACATGGAATGGGGAATTCCTAATCAGCCAGACACCAAACACAGGTTAGGTTCAGTTACAAAACAGTTTACAGCTTTGTTGATTCTTCAGTTAGTAGAGCAAGGCAAATTAAAGTTGGATGTACCTATCTCTACCTATCTTCCCGATTATCCTAAAGCAACAGGAGATAAAATCACTATTCATCAATTGCTAACCCACACTTCGGGTATTCCTAATTATACTTCATTTCCTAATTTCTTCAAAACAACAAGTCTTAATCCTTATAGCCCAGAGGCATTTGTAAAATTATTTTCTGACTTACCACTTGAATTTACACCTGGGCAAAAATTCGCCTATAGTAACTCAGGTTATTTTTTGTTGGGTTATATAATAGAAAAAGTCTCTGGTAAAACATATGAGCAGTGTTTGCAAGAGAGTATTTTCACGCCGCTCATGATGAACAATACGGGATATGACCGTCATGAAACAATTCTAAAAAATAGAGCTTCGGGGTATGAAAAAAATGGAAAAAACTACATTAATGCGAATTATCTTGACATGTCTATACCTTATTCTGCGGGTTCAATGTATTCTACTGTAGAAGATTTATATCTTTGGGATCAGGCACTTTATTCAGACAAATTACTTTCATCAAAATCTAGGGGTCTATTGTTTGGTTCATACATTACTGCGGGAACAGGGCATTATGGCTACGGATGGATTATTGATGAAATTACTAATGGTAATCCTAATGAAAAATTACAGGTTATTGAGCATGGTGGCGGAATAAATGGATTTAACACATTGATATCGAGAGTTCCTTCAGATAAAACTTTGGTAGTATTGTTAAACAATACAGGTCGTACAGTCTTAAAAGAAATGAACGAAGCCATAAGAGCAATTCTTTACAATAAGCCGTACGATATGCCGAAGAAATCATTAGCCAATGCTTTATTTGAGGTCATTATGGATCAGGGTTTGGCAATTGGACTGGAGAAACTAAAGGAATTTAAGAATTCTGATAACTATGCTCTCAAGGAAAACGAAATAAACACGGTTGGATACCAATTATTGCAATCTGGAAAAGAAAAAGAAGCGATCGCAGTTTTCAAACTAAATGTAGAAGCTTTTCCCAAATCGGGTAATGCTTACGATAGTTTGGGAGAGGCTTATTTGAAAGATGGCAATAAAAAATTAGCCATTATTAATTATAAAAAAGCTGTAGAACTTGATCCTGGAAATGAAAACGGAAAAAAAGTATTGGAAGAAATTTCAAAATCATAGTTTTTCAAATCTTAATGTAAAGGCGAACACACAACTTTTAACAAATAAGCCCTTTAAACATTTCGTTTAAGGGGCTTATCATTATTTGATTGATTTAATAGTGCTTGCGGATTACTGAAATCTGAATTCTATTCCTCTTCCCGTTGTCCCATCATCATCAGGAATGCTTTGAGAAAGGGATCAATGTTTCCGTTCATTACGCCATCTACATCGCTAGTTTCGTATCCTGTTCGAACATCTTTGACTAGTTTATAAGGTTGCATCACATAATTGCGTATTTGCGAACCCCATTCTATTTTCATTTTTCCGGCTTCGATATCGCTGCGTTGTGCTTGTTGTTTTTTAAGCTCAATTTCGTACAATTGAGAACGCAACATTTGCATGGCACGGTTTCTATTGTCGTGCTGCGAGCGGGTTTCCGAGCATTGAATCTGAATTCCGGTTGGTTTGTGGGTCAGTTGTACTTTGGTTTCTACCTTGTTTACGTTTTGACCTCCCGCACCACTGGATCGAGCGGTTATGATTTCGATATCGGCAGGATTGATTTCAATTTCAATCGTGTCATCTACCAACGGATATACATAAACGGAAGCGAACGAAGTATGTCTTTTGGCATTGCTGTCAAAAGGGGAGATGCGTACCAATCGATGGACGCCGTTTTCACCTTTAAGATATCCAAAAGAATAATCGCCTTCAATTTCTAGAGTAATTGTTTTTATTCCGGCAGCATCTCCTTTTTGGAAATTCAGTTCTCGGATTTTGTAGCCTTCTTTTTCGGCCCACATCATGTACATACGCATGAGCATTTCGGCCCAATCGCAACTTTCTGTACCTCCGGCTCCGGCTGTGATTTGTAGTACAGCACTCAAACTGTCACCTTCTTCCGAAAGCATATTTTTGAATTCTATAGCTTCAATATGAGCTTGAGTTGAATTGTACTGATCGTCTAGTTCTTCGGGAGTTAGCTCTCCTTCTTTATAGAAATCGTAGGCGAGTTGCAACTCGTCTGTCATTTCGACGGCTTTGTTGTAATCTTCGATCCATTTCTTTTTGCTTCTAAGATTTTTTACGAGAATTTCGGCATCTTTTGCGTTATTCCAAAAGTCGGGTGCAAAAGTTTTTTCTTCTTCGTTGGCTATTTCGATGAGTTTGGCATCAACGTCAAAGATACCTCCTCAACGCACCAAGGCGCTCCACAATACCTTTTATTTGTTCGGTAGTTGTCATAAATTTATAGTAATTTTGTTTCGAAAAATTATTGGAATACCGTTTTTTAGCCCTGATAGCAGTGGAAATCCTTTTCTATTTTTCCTTTAAAAATAGAAAAGATTACTTCACTTGGTATTCATTTCATTGGAGTTCAGTGAACTTCGTTTGTAACGAATAGCAGGATTAGCTTCTAATAATTTTATTAATTTTGAATGCAAAAATAAACAATTATATGAGTTGTTTAAGCGTTTAAGCGTTTAATCGTTTAACCGAATAAACAATTAACCCAAATTAACGATTAACCGGAATATGGAAATAAATTTAGTTAGCGATACGATTACCAAGCCTTCAGTTGAAATGTTGCAGTATATGTTTAACGCTCAGGTGGGGGACGATGTGTACAAACAAGATCCGACGGTTATTGCTCTTGAAGCGAGATTGGCGGGGATGTTTGGTATGGAAGCGGGGCTTTTTTTTCCGTCTGGAACTATGGCGAATCAAACGGCTATTAAGTTACATACTCAACCAGGTGAGCAACTAATTGCCGATAAATATGCGCACGTTTATCATTATGAAGGTGGTGGAGTTTCGTTTAATAGTGGAGTTTCCTGTTGTTTATTGGATGGAAATAGAGGAATGATTACGGCTGAGCAGGTGGCTGGTGCGATTAATGATCCGGAGTTTTATCATAGTCCGTTAACGAGTTTGGTGTGTGTGGAAAATACTACGAATAAAGGCGGTGGCGCTTGTTACGATATTGAGGAGTTGAAGAAAATAAAAGTGGTTTGCGATGCCAATAATCTTAAGTTTCATTTGGATGGTGCTCGAATTTGGAATGCAGTAGTGGCCAAAAAGCAGCATCCGAGAGAATTCGGGGCGTTGTTTGATACGATTTCGGTTTGTTTATCCAAAGGATTGGGAGCGCCTATAGGTTCCGTGCTTTTGGCGGATAAAGCAACTATTCACAGAGCATTGCGCATCCGAAAAATATTGGGCGGGGGCATGCGTCAAGTGGGGTATCTTGCTGCGGCGGGAAATTTTGCTTTGGACCATAATATTGCCAAGTTGGTGGATGATCACAGAAGAGCCAGAGAGATTGCCGAAGTTTTGTCACGCCAACTTTGGATTGGGAAAATTGAACCAGTGGAAACGAATATTTTAATTTTTTCGCTGCGAGAAGGTTTGAATGACAAAGCATTTATCGAGAAACTGAAAGAAAAAAATATTCTAATTAGTGCGTTGGGACACGGAAAACTCCGAATTGTAACGCATCTGGATTATAAAGAAGTGATGCATAATTATGTTTTGGAAACATTGGAGAAAATTGTTTTTTAGAAATTTTAAATGGTTTAAAGTTTGAAATTTTGAGTTTGAATTTTATTCTTTTTTTTGTTGTAATGTATTTATTTATAGTTATTTAATGTCTGCGTCTTGTTTTGTTACTTCAAATAAAATTTTAAAATGGATTCGTACTTTTAAAACCAAAAAAACCTTGCAGGATATTGAAAATCTTGCAAGGTTTTTTAATACTAGATCAAAAATCTAAAATTTTATTTAAACATATCTTCCATTCCTGGGATCATTGGCATATCCATTTTGGTCACGGCATCCAATTCGGTTTGGTTTACGTTTGCTGCTTTTTCAATCGCTTTATTCAAAACCAAAATTAAGTAATCTTCCAGTTGTTCTTTATCTTCCAAAAGAGAATCATCAATTGTGATTGATTTGATTTTGGTGTTGGCTGTTAAAGTAACTTTTAATAAGGCATCTGTACTTTGTTCGTCAATAAGAACCGTGTCTAAACGTTTTTTTGTGTCTTCTATTTTTTGTTGGGTCTCTCTTAGTTTACCCATCATTCCCATTAAGTCCATTTTGATGATTTTATAAAGTTGAATTGCAAATTTACATAATTACTACTTTATAAACTATTTTGTTTAAGTGCATTCATTATTAATTGTCTTTGTGTTATTTTTGTAATTATATTTTTAACAAAAGCGACAACAATGTCTAAAATGATACAACCTCCAATAGCTAAAATCATTCCGAAAAAGCTCAAAAAACATAATGAGATTAGAGTCGATAATTACTTTTGGCTAAATGACAGGGAAAATCCTGAAGTTGTTGATTATCTGAATAAGGAAAATCAATATTATCACGAAATGACCGCTCATACCAAAGAATTTCAAGCGCAATTGTTTGAGGAGATGAAAAGCCGGATTAAAGAAGATGATGAGTCTGTTCCCTATTTGTACAACGGATATTACTACATCACTCGTTTTGAAACCGGAAAAGATTATCCAATTTATTCCAGAAAAAAAGAGAGTCTTTCGGCAAAAGAAGAAATATTGTTCGATTGCAATGAAATGGCAAAAGGGTATGCCTATTTTCAATTGGGCGGTTTAAGTATCAGTCCGGATAATAAATTGGCTGTTTTTAGTTTTGATAGTGTAGGAAGGAGAATTTATACCATTCAAATTAAAAACTTGGAGACCAACGCTATTTTAGAGGATATAATAGAAAAGGTTACAGGAACAGCTGTTTGGGCAAATGATAACCACACTGTTTTTTATTCCAGTCAGGACGAAGTGACTTTAAGATCTGATAAAATATTTAAACATAAATTGGGCGCAAAACAAGCCGATGATGTTTTGATTTATTTTGAGGAAGACGAAACCTTTAATGTTGAAGTTGCTAAGTCAAAATCCAGAAAATATTTGGCGATAGAATCCAGCAGTACACTTACAACCGAATATCAAATTCTAGATGCTGATAATCCAGATGGTCAATTTGAAATTTTTCAGAAACGTGTTCGAGGTATGGAATACAGCATCAATCACTACGGGGATAGTTTTTATATAATGACCAACAAAGACAAAGCCGAAAATTTTAAATTGATGAAAACGTCTATAGATGCAACCGCCAAAAAAAACTGGGTGGAAGTTATTGCACATAGAAAAGATGTTTTGCTGGAGGATATTGAGATATTTAGGGATTTTTTGGTTTTGGAAGAACGTGAAAACGGTTTGAATAAAATAAGAATTATGCCATGGAGTGGAGAAGGGGAGTATTATCTGCCTTTTGAAAGCGAAACGTATACGGCATATACAGGAACAAATGTTGATTTTGATACTGATATACTACGCTACGCTTATCAATCTATGGCAACACCATCTTCGGTTATTGATTTTAATATGAAAACTAAGGAAAAAGAGATCAAAAAAGAACATCAGGTGCTTGGAGGTAAATTTGATAAAAACAATTACTTAGAAGAACGCGTTTGGGCTACAGCAACCGACGGGACTAAAATTCCAATTTCTATGGTGTATAGAAAAGGATTAAAGAAAGATGGCAATAATCCTTTGCTTCAATATGCTTACGGTTCCTATGGTCATTCTATGGATGCCACGTTTTCTTCGACAAGATTAAGTTTACTGGATCGAGGGTTTATTTTTGCTATTGCCCACATTCGAGGTGGCGAAGATTTGGGACGTAACTGGTATGAAGAAGGAAAATTATTAAAAAAAATAAATACATTTACTGATTTTATCGATTGTTCTAAATATTTGATTAACGAAAAATATACTTCTCCCAAGCATTTGTATGCCGAAGGTGGATCGGCAGGAGGGTTATTAATGGGGGTAGTTGTTAATATGGCGCCTGAATTATATAATGGTGTTATTGCTCAAGTGGCTTTTGTAGATGTTGTAACGACAATGCTTGATGATAGTATTCCACTTACAACAGGAGAATATGATGAATGGGGTAATCCAAATAATAAAAAATATTATGATTATATGTTGTCGTATTCACCTTACGATAATGTTTTGCCGCAAAAATATCCTAACATGTATATATCTACCGGACTGCACGATTCTCAAGTACAGTACTGGGAACCAGCTAAATGGGTGGCTAAATTAAGAGTTTTAAAAATAGATAATAATCTTTTGTTTCTGGATACAAACATGGATGCAGGCCACGGAGGCGCGTCTGGACGCTTTGAAGCGATTAAAGAATTAGCCAAAGAATTCAGTTTTTTACTAGATTTAGAGAAAATTAAAAAGTAATTAGATTTTTTTTGTTAGATTTGCAACATATCGGGGTAAATTGAAAAAGTGCCCTTAGATAAACTATTTTTTTATGAAAGAAGAAATAAATGCTTATAATAATGTTTTAGAGTTAATAGGTAATACTCCACTTATTAAACTAAATAAAGTCACCGAAGAGTTAGAAGGTAATTTCTACGCTAAGGTTGAATCCTTTAATCCGGGACATTCTTCGAAAGACAGAATTGCTTTGTATATCATCGAAGAAGCAGAAAAGCAAGGTGTTTTGTCTCCTGGTGACACCATTATAGAAACAACATCTGGTAACACAGGTTTTAGTTTGGCAATGGTGAGTATAATCAAAGGATACAATTGCATTCTTGCAGTAAGCTCAAAATCATCCAAAGATAAGATCGATATGTTGCGTAGTTTGGGGGCAAAAGTTTATGTTTGTCCTGCACATGTTTCTGCAGATGATGATCGTTCTTATTATAACGTAGCTAAACGCTTGCATGAAGAAACAAAAGGATCAGTTTATATTAATCAATACTTTAATCAGTTGAATATTGATGCACATTATAAATCTACGGGGCCTGAAATTTGGAAACAAACAAACGGTAAAATTACCCATCTTGTGGCATGTAGCGGTACTGGAGGGACAATTTCAGGAATTGCAAAATACTTAAAAGAGCAAAATCCAAACGTTAGAATTCTTGGTGTTGATGCATTTGGTTCGGTTTTGAAAAAATATCATGAAACCAAAGAATTTGATAATGATGAAATTTATCCTTATCGAATAGAAGGTTTAGGAAAAAATTTAATTCCATCGGCAACTGATTTTGATATTATTGATAAGTTTATCAAAGTATCTGATGAGGAAAGTGCTCACTCAGCAAGAGAAATTACCAGAAAAGAAGGTTTGTTTGTAGGATATACTTCTGGGGCAGTAATGCAAGCGATAAAACAATACGCAGAAGAAGGTGAATTTGATAAGAATAGTAACGTTATCGCTATTTTTCCTGATCACGGATCACGATACATGAGTAAAGTATTTAGTGATGAATGGATGAATGATCAAGGATTCTTTGATAGTATTAATGAAGAAGAAGCTCAAAAAATTGAATTCATAAAATAGATATTTCTAAAATTTAGATTTATATATAAAACTCCGGAAATTTCTGGAGTTTTTTTTTTGCTTCTATAAATAAAAGATGCTTCTTTGTGCAAAAGGTTAATTTTTAATTGATTACGTGTTTGTGCTTTTTATTTAAAACTAGTCTAGTTATCAACTCTTGAAATTATGCAAAATCTTTTTTTTTGTGGTTTAAACGTTTTTTCTATCCCTTAATCGAAAATAAAACGGACTTATGATAGAATTATATAGGTTTGTATTTAATAAATGAGACCTCGTTTTTGTTGTTTAGACTTAAAACCTACAAATCATGAAAAAGTTAATACTTCTTATAGTGTTTGCATTTTATTTTCAGGTTAATGCACAAACTCCGATACAAGAATTTAAATTTGATGGTACATTAAGCAATACTAAAAACAGCATTACATTTTCAGGTGAAGCCAAATTCGTAGAGGATAGAACAGGTGTTGCCAATAATGCACAACGACTTACCAATGCTACTTTAGAAATATCTATATGGAATTTGCCTCAAGGCAATACCGCCAGAACGGTTTCGATTTGGGTAAAATATAATGATATTACAGCCCCGAATTATATTTGGGGTTATGGGGCATCAGAAAATGCTAAATATTACGGACTATTGCAACAAAGAACCACTACTTCAAAATCGGATCTTAATCTTGCGGGTTGGGGACCTGGAAATGATGCAATTGTTACCGCTATGATAGCTCTAAATTCTTGGTACAACTATACGGTTACCTACGATGGACTTACTTCTAAGATTTATAGAAATGGTGAATTAATAAAATCTACCGTAAGTCCCAGAAAATTAACTTCAGGAATTGCTTTTGGTTTAGGAAAAATGGGTTCTACTGTTAGTATAAATGCAGATATAGATGATTTGAAAATTTATGATTTTGCCTTGACGTACGAACAAGTTACGGCACTCTATAATGAAGCGCCTATACTTGCACCAAATGATTTAATAACAACAACAACAAATAACGTTAATACCTCCAAAACAACAACAGGTAAGTCAGTTAAAATGGATTCAAATTCCGTTCTTCTTTCTTCAACTAATAAAAATGTAGTGCTAAGTGTTCCTATGGAAATTACTCGTAAATCGGTTGAAATTTTTTCTGAACAAGGGCAAAAAGTGATTACAACAACAAAACAAGAAGTAGATATTAGCAATTTGGCAGAAGGGACTTATTTATTGAAAATTACAAATACGAATAAAAGGGCTATTTCAAAGAAAGCAATGGTTAACTAATTTTTTAACGGTTAGTGAAAAATAAAAAAAACTCCAGAAATTTCTGAAGTTTTTTTAGGGCCTATTTTTTTAAATCTAAAGCCAAAAATCGTTAATCTAAAATCAGAAATCTACTCCTCCATAGTATGATAAACGTTCATTACGTCATCATCTTCTTCCATTTTCTCGATTAATTTTTCTACATCGGCCATTTCGGCTTCTGTTAATTTTTTTGTGATTTGAGGAATTCTTTCGAATCCAGAAGAAAGGATTTCGATATTTCTGTTTTCCAATTCTTTTTGGATGGTTCCAAAACTACCAAAAGGAGCATAGATTAAAATACCGTCTTCGTCTTCAAATACTTCTTCAGCTCCAAAATCAATTAATTCTAATTCTAATTCTTCGGGATCCATACCTTTCGCAGGAATTCTAAAGTTACAAGTATGGTCGAACATAAATTCAACGGATCCTTGTGTTCCCATTGTTCCGTTGCATTTGTTGAAATAGCTTCTAACATTTGCAACTGTTCTATTGTTGTTGTCTGTTGCGGTTTCGATCAAAAGAGCTATTCCGTGCGGAGCATATCCTTCAAACAAAACTTCTTTATAGTTGGCAGTATCTTTATCAACAGCTTTTTTGATGGCGCGCTCTACATTCTCTTTTGGCATATTGGCTGCCTTCGAGTTTTGAATTACGGCTCTCAATCTAGAATTTGCTTCCGGATTCGGACCTCCTTCTTTTACGGCCATTACAATATCTTTACCAATTCTGGTAAATGCTTTGGCCATAGCTGACCAACGTTTCATTTTTCTACCTTTTCGGAACTCAAACGCTCTTCCCATTTCTTTTTGTTATTTTGAATTGCAAAAATACAGCTATTCCTTTTTTTTTCAAAATCAATTGATAACCTTTTGAAAAATTATGTGTTTTTTTTTATTTTAAAGCTTTATACTCTTCGATTATAGTAATCGCTTCGTCAAGATAATGGTTTGATTTTAGTGCATCCAGCTGCAGTTGATTGTACTCTTTTTGAGATGGATAAATAGTAAGCAATGAATTATTATAATTTGAATTTGAAACATTTAATTGTAATTCTTTTGTGTCAAAATTATTAATTTCTTCCCACAAATCAGTAACGCTATTTTGTTCTTGAAAAACAGCGTCTATCGTCATGGGGATTTCAAGTTTGGATTTGTTGACCATTGAATCAATTTTTGAGTTAATCTCTTTTATCGAATTAAAATAGGGATCTTTAGCAACTCTTTTGGAGCTTCTTTCAGCCAAGTCATGAATTAAGCTATTTTTCACGTAAGGTTTAAATCGGATATGGGTATTTAAGCTGTCATTTTTTATGGCAGTTGGAAATTCGCTTTCTTTTTGAATGACGTCTTGATATATGGTGGGTATTTGCACATCAGGAATAACTCCTATGGCTTGATGGCTTTTGCCTGTTATTCTATAAAATTCACTAATCGTAATTTTTATAAAATTTTGATCGTCATTTTCTTCTAATGGTGCAATAGTTTGCATGGTTGCTTTCCCTAAAGAGCTGCTTCCGATCAAAAGTGCTCGATTGTAATCTTGCATTACAGAGGCAAAAAATTCACTTGCGGATGCTGAATTTCCATTAATAATTAGGACAATTGGTCCTTTGTAAATCACACCTTTATACGGGTCGTTTATTACGGCCTCTCTTTTTTGGTTGTCAACTATTATGGATATTGGGCCGGAATCAATAAATAATCCGGCTAATTTCACGGCTTCTTCCATCGATCCGCCGCCGTTATCAGATAAGTCAATTACCAAGCCTTTGATGTTGTCTTTCATCAGTTTGATGGTCTCTTTGGCAACATCTTGGGCACATCCTTTACCGCTGTTGCCTTCAAAATCGGAATAAAAACTGGGGATTTTAATGTATCCTGTTTTGATTTCTTTATCAATTATAAAACTATAAACGGTATTCTCTACGTCTTTTAATACTAGTTTTTCAATATTAACATCAAAATTTTTTCCTGCGTTTCTTTTTAGAGTAAGGGTAATGCTTGTGTTCGATTCTGAGGTCAATAAATTTGAAATCGATTCCAATGAGGAACAAGAAACCACTAAAGTCTCTTTTTGGTTGGAGATCGAAATAATTTGGTCTCCTTTTTTTATTTTTCCGGTTTTAAAAGCGGGCCCATTTGGATCAATGTCGCTTACAATTATTTCATTTTGTTCATTTAGACTCACATTCAAGCCCAAGGATAGATGTTCTTTGGAGAATGTGGCAACAAAACTGGACTTAGTATCATTGCTGAAATAGTCGGTATGTGGATCAAAATAACCGCAAAAAACAGTATAGATATTATCTTTAAAAGATTTTTCGTTTTGCAGTAATGCGTTAATTTTACAAATCTCATTTTCAATAGTAGTTTTCTTTGATTGTACTATTAAGGATTTGATATTGGTTTTTATAGAATCTAAATTTTTACTTTTCCCTGAAATATCACTTAGAATTTCAAAGCGTATTTTTTTTTGCCAAACTTTCTCCACTTCATTTTCTTTTAAATAAAAAGCGAATTTTTTTTGTTTGAATCGGATAGTGTCAATTTGTTTGAAATCGATGGTTTCTTTGTCTAATTTTTCTAAAATGAATTTATTTCTCAAAAGATCGTCTTTATAAATAGATTTTATTTCTGTTATAAAGGAACAGTCTTTTTTTAGAATGAGATTATCTAAATTTAGGCGATATTTATCGGAGAGGGCATCATATTGTGTTTTGAAAAAAATATTTCGGGAAGGATCTAAATCGTCCATTATATTATCAAAAACATAAGCCGATAAACTGTCGTTTACCGGCTTTGGATTTACATGCTCACGTTGGATGAGCATATTTATTTTGAATAAAATTTCACAAGTTGAATCGCTATTTTGTGCAAATAGAGAAAATGAGAACAAGCTTAAAACAAGTGAAATTTTCTTCATTTAAATTGTGTTATTTTTTGTAGAAAGGTAATTTTACTACTTTGGCAGCCACATCATTTTTTCTGATTCTAATAAAAATGTCACTGTCAACAGCGCTGTTTTCAGTAGTTACATAACCTAGTCCGATTCCTTTGTTCATGGAAGGAGACATGGTTCCGGATGTTACAATTCCAATTACAGCTCCAGAAGCATCCACAATTTCATAATCATGTCTAGGTACTGAACGTTCTTGCATCTCGAAAGCGACTAATTTCTTTGTAACTCCCGCTTCTTTTTGTTTCTTTAAATTTTCAGAATTGGTAAATTCTTTGTTGAATTTGGTAATCCATCCTAATCCAGCTTCTAGAGGTGAAGTGGTATCATTGATGTCATTTCCGTATAAACAGAATCCCATTTCTAGACGCAAAGTATCTCTTGCGGCCAAACCAATAGGTTTAATTCCATAAGCAGCTCCAGCCTCAAAAACTTTGTTCCAAATCGTTTCTACTTCCGAATTCTTGCAATAAATTTCAAATCCGCCAGATCCAGTGTATCCTGTAGCCGAGATGATTACATTATCAATTCCTGCAAAATCAGCCACTTCAAAATGATAATAGGCTATTGCCGACAAATCAATAGAAGATAAAGATTGCATAGCTTCAACTGCTTTTGGTCCTTGGATAGCCAATAAAGAATATTCATCGGAAAGATTTTTCATCTCAACACCCAAATCATTATGTGACGAAATCCAATCCCAATCTTTATTAATATTAGATGCATTTACAACTAGTAAATACTTTTCTTCTTTCATTTTATAGACAATTAAATCATCTACAATTCCGCCATCATTATTTGGTAAACAAGAATATTGTGCTCTACCGATAGTTAATGTGGACGCATCATTTGAAGTCACTTTTTGTATTAAAGCCAAAGCATTTGGACCAGAAAGAATGAATTCTCCCATATGAGAAACATCAAAAACACCAACAGCATTTCGAACTGTTTCATGTTCAGCATTCACTCCTTCATAAAGAATTGGCATATTATAACCCGCAAACGGTAGCATTTTCGCTCCCAAACCCTCGTGTATGTGCGTTAAAGCAGTATTTTTCATTGTTTTATATATAAATTATTTAAAGTGCTAATTTATAGATTTTATTTCTTCTTACAATGGGTATAAACATTGAAATTTATTAAAAAACAGAGAGTCATTTTACGGTTTATGTATAATGTTTTTTTGAACATGAATTTATTTTATAACGGAGGATGATTTATCGGATTTAAAGTAGTTTTTTTATTCCTATAAATAAGGTGTCAATTATTGTAAGCACGCACGAGCCTGTATTTTGAAATTATTCAGTCTCAGTTTTAAGTCCAAAAAGGGTGTTGATTTTAAATTATTTTTTTGCAAATATTGTTCAGAGCGAGAATTACAATGTTTACTGATAAATTTGGAAACTGCGACTGCGACTGAAAACTGAAAACTAACGGAATAGATTACTGCTTTTTTATTACTCCTCTAATTTTTGTCTTTGTTGAATAAGTATGGCAAGATTTTTTTCTTTTACCGTTGTCCTGTTTTGAATGCAATAAGGAGTATGATAAAAGTGGGATTGCAGGAATTTAATTTGTATCTCGTTCCATTCCTCCATACTTAAATCTGGATTTGTGTGCTTCATTTCTAGATAGAGCTTGTCTCCAATGCGCTTAAAATCATCTGTTGCTAAATATTCAAGATCGGCATCGGCCAAGATGCATTCTAGTTTTGTCTTTGGTTTTTGAGGAATTGAAGTAGCCCTAATCATGCCGGCAATGATTTCAATTTCTTTTTTTGTATATCCAAATTCAGGTAATTTTTTTTCGGCTATTCGTATGCCTTCTTCTTCATGTCCTTCTGACATACTATTGATAAATCCGATATCATGAAACAATGCAGCAGTTTTAATATGTATTATATCGTCATCTTGTATGTGTTCTTGAAGAGCGATGTATTCAGCCATTTTCAAAACATGAACTGTATGATTCCAGTCGTGATAGGTTAGAAAAGGAGCTAATTTTTCTTTCAAACAATCGATGATATTGCTATATAATAAATCCCAGTTTTTCATCTTTTAGTGCTTGTGTTTATGTCTTAAAATACCGCCTCTCGCTTCTTTTATGTATTGAATGTACATAAAAGCATGGGGGTCTAATTGGCTTACTTCATCTTTGATTCTGAGTAATTCCAATCGAGTTACTATGGTGACTATGATATCACAATCGGTTTTGACATCAAAAGCGTTGGGCAGATAGCCTCTTTCGCCTTTTATTACGGTTATTCCCTTTCCAAATTTGTTTACAATTAAAGACTTAATTGCATCACTTTTGGCTGAAATTATGTTTAGGGAAGTGTATTGTTCTATGCCGTGGGCTATATAATCGAGTGATTTGATGGCCGAAAAATAGGTAACTATTGAATATAGGGCGGTACCAATGCCAAAAGACCAAGCTGCCCCAAGAAATAATAAAGAGTTTATGCCAAAGATAACTTCTGATACATTGAGTCCTATTTTTCGGGTGGTTAATAAAGCCAGAATCTCTATTCCATCTGCCGTTGAACCGCTTCTGATGCAAAACCCCATTCCGATGCCAATAAGACAACCGCCAAACAAGGCAATTAAAAGACGATCGGAGGTAACAGCATCAATGTGAACAAAGGTCATGCTTCCCGCAATTAATAGGAATGTTATCAAGCTTTGTAGTGCAAAGGTATTTCCGAGTATTTTTTTTCCTATAAATAAGAATGGGACATTTAGAACAAGTACAAGTATTCCAAAAGGGATGTGTGTAATTTCATGAACAAGTATAGAAACGCCAATAACTCCTCCATCCAGGAATTTATTAGGTAGCATAAAACCTTTTAATGCCAATGTAATAAAAGCGACACCAACCAAATTTAAAATTACATTTTTAAGGTGAAAAATCTCTTTCCATTCTACTGATTCTTGGGGTGTACTCATAAATTAATATTTGGTTAAATGGACATTCGATACCTTAATTGAATTTATATACTTCTAAAAAACAATTACTTACTATTGTAAATTTAAGGAAAATACTTCTTTTATAATATGTTTATCTAATAAAATTATGTTTTAGTCATTTTATTGGAATATCCCAAAGATTTTATGGGGATTCAAATGATAAAATCACTAAATTTGATATGTTAAATTTTAACAAACCTCAAAATCTACTTGTTACTTTTCCTTTCCCCAAAAAAATAGTGGCCTATAAAAATTAATATTTATTAAAACTTAAATAAATTAATTATGGGTAAAAAAGTAAACATCACATTGACTGTTCAAGCGAGCGGTCTTTATGGAATGAGTAGTCCAACACAAGCTCAGGTTGATAGCCATTGTACTATAGCTGATGATAATTACGGAAGTTCTCCAAATGGGACTTTAGAAGATTTTCAATCAAACGTATACAACGAGAATGATGTAAAGTGGCTTGGTGCAACAAGTGACAGCGGATTTACGGTTGCAATAACAAGTATTGTTTCCAAGTCTGGGAGTATTTTTGATTCCGGTACTCTTAATGGAAGCGGGGGGAGGTCTGGAAATGTAGAGGGCAAGGTCAAAAAAGGTACACCGAACAAGCAAATTGACACCTACACGATTAATTTTAGTGTTTATGATAATGGGAATAATCCTAAGCCATTTTCTATTGACCCAAAATTACAGTCTAATCCATGACAGAATTATGGAATTATAACTCTTTTGCCAAAGTCTCAGTTCACTTATGTTTTATGCTTTTTATGAGCTCAACTATTTTTGGTCAAAATCAAAAAGTAGCTGATAGTTTGGTAAAGATTTATAAAGAAGATAAATTTCTTAATAGTTCCGAGAAAATGGAATTGTTAAGAAATTTGTCTTTTAATGAAAGTAACAATTTTGAATTATCATTAAGATATGCTGAGGAACTCATTGCATTATCGAAGGCAGAGAAGAACTACTTGTATTTGTTTAGAGGATACAGTCAAAAAGGGAATAAAAATAGAATTTTCGGAGATTTAAACACAGCATTAGATTCGTATTTTAAGAGCGTGAAAGCGGCTATAAAAGCTGATTATTTAGCTGGTGAGGGAAATTCTTACATGTGTATTGCCGATGTATATTCGGTAATGGGGAATGCCAATAATGCGGAGAGTTATTATAATAAATCCATTGATATTTTAAGAAAAACGCCCGATACTATTTCCCTGGCGACTGCTTTATTAAATGCAGGTGATGAGTATTCCAAGAATTATAAATACAATCTGGCATTGCAATATTTTAAAGAATCGGGTTTTCTGTTTAAGAAAGTTAGTTATCTAATAGGAACAGCTTATACTCTGGGGGATATTGGAATGCTTTATGCCAAGCAAGGAAAGGATGACTTGGCCATGAAAAACATGGGAGAAGCCATAAAAATACTCGAAAAGCTTGGGGATTATTATGCTATTTCGGACTATCTTATTTATATGTCCGATATTTATTTGAAAAGAAATGACTGGAATACAGCAGTTGCTTATGCAAAAAGAAGTCTGGAACTGGCTCAAAAACGAGGATTAAAAGATCAGATCAGTAAATCGAATCTTAAACTTTCAGAACTGTATGGAAAAGTTGGAAATATACCAGAATCTTTCAAATATTACAAGAATCACATTTCTTATAGAGATAGCGTAAACAACGTTGCAGCAGTCCAGAAAATGGCCGATTTGCGCACCAATTATGAAGTTTCTCAAAAACAGACCGAAGTCGATTTGCTTAATCAAGAAAAAAAAAACCAACAGATTATTACTGCTGCATCGGTCATTTCGTTAGCCCTTATTTTCTTAATGGCCATAGGATTGTATAGACGGTACCAATTTATAAAGAAAACCAATCGAATTATTGAAGCGGAAAAAAGCAGATCCGATAATTTGTTGCTTAACATTCTTCCTGAGGAAACAGCCCATGAATTAAAGCAAAATGGTAAGGTTCTGGCCAAAAAGTTTGAATCGGTAACGGTTTTGTTTACCGATTTTGAAGGGTTTACCCAATATGCAGAGAATTTATCTCCAGAAAAACTGGTGGAAAGTGTAGATTATTACTTTTCGAAATTTGATACAATTATTGAAAAATATGATCTAGAGAAAATAAAAACGGTTGGCGATTCTTATATGTGTGCCGGAGGTTTGCCTTTTCCTTCAGCAGATCATGCCTGCAAAATGGCGCTTGCCGCTATCGAAATTGTTGAATTTGTAAAGTATTCAAAAATAAATAATCCGCTGAACCAAATTCGTTTTGAAGTTCGTGTTGGGATTAATACTGGGCCCGTAGTAGCAGGTGTGGTTGGAACCAAGAAATTTGCTTATGATATTTGGGGTGATACCGTAAATATTGCCTCGCGTATGGAATCCAATTCAGAGCCAGGAAAAATCAATGTATCCGAAAATACCTTTGAGTTGGTCAAAGATGCGTTTGATTGTGTATTTAGGGGAGAAGTTGAAGTTAAAAATAGAGGAATGATGAAAATGTATTTTTTGAATAACATGAAGGATTGAAGTTTGAAAAAAAATAATTTTATTTTATCATAATTGGAACCGTATTTTTATATCCATTATATACCTAAGCGTTAAATGGTACTTTGATTACGCACTCTTTTAATCCATTTTTCCAGTTCTACGGCGCAAAACACGATGCTTGAAACTGCAAATGTTACGACAAGTTCAAATAGTGTTAAAGGCTGTGTTCTAAAAGTTTTATTAAAAAAAGGAGTGTAGATAACCATCATTTGCAACACAATAGTCAGTAGTAAAGCGCCCAGTATTGGCTTATTGGAAAAGATACCAATTTTGAAAATTGATTCTCGCTCGGACCGAATAGCCATAACATGCCCCATTTGGCTTAGGCATAGTACAGTAAAAGCCATTGTTTGCCAATGATAATTGTTATGCATTGCCCATGCCTGGACTCCAAGGGTTACTACACCCATCAAAAAACCTACCCACAAAATATGTATTCCCATTCCTTCTTCAAAAATATTTTTTTTTGGACTTCTTGGCGGACGACTCATACTATTGAATTCCGATGGCTCCGAGACCAATGCTAATCCGGGAAAGCCATCGGTTACCAAATTTATCCAAAGTATGTGTATTGCCAGTAAAGGTATTGGTAATCCCAAAAAAGGAGCTAAAAAAATTGCCCATATCTCTCCAGAGTTTGAGGTCATGATGTATTTGATGAATTTAAGAATGTTATCAAATATTCTTCGTCCGTGTTTTACGGCCTTAATAATGGTAGCGAAATTATCATCCAATAATATCATATGCGATGCTTCTTTGGAAACTTCGGTGCCGTTAATCCCCATTGCAATTCCGATGTCGGCATTTTTAAGTGCCGGTGCATCATTTACACCATCGCCGGTCATGGCAACAAATTGATTTTTATCCTGTAATGCTTTTACGATTTTTAGTTTTTGCTCTGGATTTACCCGGGCATAAACCCGTACTTTTTCTACTATATCCTCAAATTGAGTTTCAGATAATGCTGCAAGTTCAGAACCACTTAAGATCAAATCATTTTCAGAAGTGATAATTCCTACTTGTTTTGCAATAGATTTTGCTGTGAGTTTATGGTCGCCAGTTATCATTACTGGAATAATTCCAGCCTGTTTACATTCGGTTACAGCTTGCTTTGCTTCTTCTCGTGGGGGGTCAATCATTCCAGCGAAGCCAATTAAAGTCAGTGAAGATTCAATAGTATCGGTATTTAAGTTTTCGGGCATAGCGGGTAACAGTTTCATAGCATAGCCCAAAACGCGATACCCTTTTTCTGCCATTTCATTTACTTTTAATTCAATTTCGGGAATAAGCTTTTTTTGATTTTGATCTAATTTATCTAATAGTACATCTACTGCCCCTTTTGTAATTATTAGTATTCCCTGCTCGGTTTTGTGCAATGTGGTCATGCATTTTCGGGTAGAATCAAAAGGGAGTTCCGTTACTCTTGGCAGTGTTTTTTCTAATGTAGTTTTTTTGAAGTTTTTGTCATGGGCATATTGAACCAGGGCCAGTTCTGTAGAATCTCCGAGCCATTTTTTTTCTTTGCCTATTGAAACATCACTATTCAAAGCCATTGCAGTAAGCAAGGCATTGGTTGACAGGAAAGCAAAATCTGGATTTGCATTTTGGACTTCATAAATTTCCTGTACCGTCATTTTATTCAGTGTCAACGTACCAGTTTTATCGGAACAGATATAAGTAATAGAACCTAGTGTTTCTACAGCAGGGAGCTTCCGAATCAGAGCATTGTTTTTTGCCAATCGCTTAGCACCAAAAGCAAGAGCAATAGTTACGAGGGCAGGCAATGCTTCTGGAATGGCCGCAACAGCGAGAGAAATAGAAGTAAGTAGCATGACCAAAATAGCTTCTCCCCGCAACCATCCAATTATAAAAATCATGGTGCAAATAAGAAGTATAATAATTGATAATCTTTTACCAAAAGCAATTAGCCTTCTTTGTAAAGGGGTAGCTATTTCGTCTTTCTGAATCATTTTGGCAATATGGCCCAATTCAGTATTCATACCAGTTGCAACAACATAAGCAAGTGATCGACCACTGGTAATATGGGTTCCTTTGAAACCCATGTTCGTGCGATCTCCCAAACTGTAGTCTCCATTGGTAAGTTCTTCTGCCGTTTTTTCTACATTATGCGATTCACCAGTTATTGTCGATTCATCTACTTTTAATCGATGGGTTTCAAAAAAACGAATATCAGCAGGAATAATATTTCCGGCTTCAAGTAATACAACATCTCCAGGCACTAAATCTGAAGCAGGTATGTCTATTGCGATTTCTTCACGCAAAACGCGAGCCGTACTTGATACCATTTTCTGTAAAGCTTCTATCGCTTTTTCTGCCCTATATTCTTGAATAAATCCAACAACGGCGTTAAGGATAATGATAGCGAAAATTATTATTGTATCCAGCAGATCACCCAAAAGTCCCGATATTATGGCAGCTGCAATCAGAACTAGAATCATGAAATCGGTAAATTGCTGCAAAAACATTTGAAAAGCCGTCTTCTTTTTTTTGTCCTCAATCTGATTTTTGCCACATTCCAAAAGGAGTTCCGAAGCCGTAATGCTATCCAAACCCTTAGGGGAAGAGTTTAATAATTGTGTGATTTCGGACAATGGAAGTAAATGCCAGTTCATGTTTTTTTATTTTGATAAGTAGATGATGCATTTATTAATCTATTTTCCTTCAATCCGTTTGAGTAATGACCTAAACATGATATAAGTAGGTTCTTTGTATTTTGTTCTATTCAAAGCTCTTTTGTTATCAGCATTTTTATTGAGGTTAAATTTAAATGCAAAAGGACCATCCGCTCTATTCCATCCACTTACCTGACCAAATCGGATGTCATTAAAATATATAATGGAATCTTCTTTGGTAACGACATAATTTCCTTTGGAAAGTTGTTTTAGATGCTGCACAGACTCTTCTTTTTCAAAGGGGAGTAACAATGAATCATTTCGCTGTATTCTGTAATAATCCACTTTTTTTTCCTTATCAAAAATCGAATAATATCCTATCCAAGCGCCAGCTTTGTCCTGTGAATAACCCATCCACAAAAAGGCATTTAGTGGTGTAGGGGTTACGGTAAAATGATCGAATGATAATTTTTGTCTTTTGAGGGATTGTTCCATTATATGTTCAACATACTCATGATTTAGAATTGTAAAAGCTAAATAGAAAGAACTAATCCATACCCCTGTAATAGTCCACCTTTTTCGCTGTCGTGATCCATTTTTTGCACTATAAGCTAGTAGCATACAAAGTAAAAACGGTAGGGTATACAATGGGTCGGCAACAAAAATAGTGTTGAAGGATAGTCTGTAATGGCTAAAAGGTTCAAATAATCCCATGCCGTAACAGGTAAATGAATCCAATAACAGATGGGAAAGCATTGCTGCCAGAAATAACCATGTTCGATGGATCCATTCAATGGAGTGATTCCTAAACCATCTTTTGGAAAACCAGCCAAATAGGACCGAAATTAATACTGCAAAGAAAAGAGAATGCGTAATGCCACGATGAAACAACAATTGGTTTGAATCGCTAAGAAAAAGTATTCCGAGCACATCAATGTCTGGGAGATTACCTGCCAACGCTCCAAAAAACATGGCTTTTCTACCCATTTTATTCCCGAATATCGCTTCTCCTATAGCGGCTCCCAAAACTATATGTGATAATGAATCCATATTCGATTGGTTATAGTTGTATACTATTTTCTCCTGAGCCTATTTTTCAGGATAAATTAGACGACCATTTTGCATCAGCCTCCCAATGCCATGGTTAATGCAACCAAAATTACACCAATTAAGGTATAGAGTACAGCAGTGATTCCTCTCCTGAAACCAGCATAACCGGCAAGCACAAAACCACCGATAAACAATAATAGTAAGGCAACGCCATTTGATACTCTCATAGCGATGTTTAAGTCTTCAAAAAAACCAAAAGGAATGGCTACCGGAAATGTGCATAAAAACACTAGTAAAAAAATTTGCAAACCGGACAGTAAATCACTTTTGGTAATCAACATTTTTTTTGAAGGTTCGGGCAGTTCCTTAAGTCGGAGAATTAACGCGTCCAATTCTTCATTGGTTATAAGATAGGCAAAGGTAGGTTGAATTTCGCTTCTCAATATTTTGCGTATTTCATTCTTGCTGTTTGTGTCTTGTATTTGTCGAAATAACTTAATGGCATGTCCTCGTTCAAGAGCTACATCCATTAGATACATAATCGCATCAACCAATCCCCATGCCACATTACAGCCTAATGCAGCCCATAAGAGTTCACGCACATCTTCCCTTGCATCGGTACTTACACTAATAGTTCCTGTAAATGAAAGCACCATAATTAAGCCAAACAATACTTCTGCTATCCTGTCTATTGGGTTTAGTACACTGGATTCTTTTATTCGATTCTTCCAGAAGTTTTGGTTTTTCATACCTTCGGAATATAAAGGTTATCAATTTTTAAACAGTTATTTTAAATTAATCCAAAGGAATGCTGGAAGCATTTTTAGAAAGCCATTTGTCAAAATCTTGTAATTCAGGATTTAATTCCTTTGCAAAAGCCTCGTTGCGCGCTCCATTGAAATCATCATTAAAATCTCTTTTGAACTGAAACATATTTCCTAAATCTTCGGCACCCGGAAATCCAAAATTGCGATAGGCTTCTGGACTTACGGCATTAAAAATTACATTTTTGCCCAAGGCATTCGAAAGTTTTGCAGCCATCTCTTTTCCGTTTAATTTTTCTCCAGCGATACCAACTGTTTTTCCAATTAATTCTTTTCCTTTTTTGAATATGCCATAAGCACATTTCCCAATATCTTCTGAGGCTATGGCAGCTAATTTTTTGTCATCCATTGGAAATGCGATATAATAATTGCCATCTTCTCCTTTTTTTGGCCCCATACCAAAATGGATTAAATTGTCCCAGTAAAAAGAAGTTCTTAAAAAAGTAGTGGGTAAACCAGCTTCTGTAAAAAAGTGATCGGCTTCTCCTTTTCCATCAAAGTGAGGTACTTTGTATTTGCCATTTAAAGTGGGCATTCTATCATCATTCAGTTTCATCCAATTTCTGGTGTCTTCCAGTGTTGACCAAATAATGTGTTGTAAATGGGATTCTAATGCAGCTTCAATAAAGTTTTTCACCTCTTGTTGTTCTTTTTCAACAGAGAAATGTTCCCAGAAAAAGGTCACGAAGTAAGCTCCGTAGGCACCTTCTAAGGCTTTCTTGATGCTTTTTATATCATCAATATTGGCTTCAACAACTTCAGCCCCTAATTGTGATAATGCTTTTGATTTGTCAGAATTAGCATCCCGAGTCACTACTCTTACTGCAAAATCACTATTTGTATCCGCCAAAATAGCTCTGGCCAGTCCGCCACCTTGTGCGCCTGTTGCGCCAAATACGGTGATAATCTTTTTGTTCTCCATTTTGATTTGTATTTAAATAAAAAATTATACTACTTATAATGCTTTTTATAATGCTTTTCGGTGCCGCCCCATTTTTATAGAGGTTTCTGATTTCCACTTTTATTTATGTCAGCCAAGAAAAACTGTTGCAAATAGGTAAAATATTCCTTTGGCATTTATCGTATCTGTCTTTTGTAGGTATTCGACTGGTTTGTATTGTCGATTGCGAAACATAAAAAGGAGTGGAGCGAACCTTTTTTGCGTATGTATTCCAGTTGAGGTTTAATTTTTTTTGTCCTATAAAGATAAAAAAAAATGATTTAATTATTTGATTTTAAATAGTTTATATGTTTTGTATTTTTTACGTCTAATGATAAAAATAAGAACTAACCAGAAAAAGCCCCACAACATTCTTGGTTGAGGGGCTTTCTTGTGTAATTTATTAGCTGTTTAGGCATCGTTTTTAATGCTAGCCGTACTTTTTATAATCCCATTACTTTTTAGAAAATAAATTGTGAACCACCCAAGCCGGACCAATCATTAAAAATTGAATATCCTTAAGGAATGATGGTTTCTTTCCTTCGATGTTATGACCATAAAATTGTCCAATCCAAGCACTAATGAAAACACCAATCGAGAACGCCCAAAGGGGCAGGAATTGCCCGATGTAAAAATTAAGTATCAAACAGAGTAATGAAAAAACAGCTATTTTGAGTGCCATAGCTACAGACAATCGGAGGTAAAATAGCCAGACGAAAATCAAAACAACAAAAGCCCAATTTTCTATTATAGGTTGATTGAGGTGCAATAGATTATTTAAAAAGGCAGACGGAATACTCATAAGCAATCCTATTACCGAAAAGAAAATAGCGGGAACACAAATGTAGTGTATCGCTTTGTTTTTTGGATTTTGATGACTTACCGCGTATTCTTCAAACCATTGTTCTAGTGTTTTCATAGAGGATATTTTTTTCTAATTTATAAAATAATAAGCAACTAGATTGAAAGTGCTAAATTATTTTTTCCATTACAATAAATTCCAATGGCTGTTTTGCAATTATGGCATCTGTACCGTTGAGCGGAAACGGTTCTCTTGCTCCGGTATCGACATAACCGTGCCGTTTGTACCAAGCTATCAATTCCTCCCGAATGGAGATGACAGTCATTATAATTTTCGGCAATCCCAATACCAAAGCATGAACTTCGGCTTCTTGTAATAGTTTTTTTCCAATGCCGCTATTTTGCAAATCTGGCGAAACGGTGAGCATTCCTAAATACAATTGATTCTTTTTTTCAACCAGCAATACACAACCCATAATTTGGCCATTTTTTGTAAATTTAAGTATGGTATTTTTCTTGCTTTGAATAGTTTCTGCTAATTCATCTTCAGTAATTCTTTTACCCTCCAATAAGTTGGCTTCGGTAGTCCATCCTTGTTTAGAAGTTTCCCCGCGGTAGGCAGAATTAATTAATTTTTCTAAAGCTGAAAGGTCTTCTAGTGTTGCTTTTGTAATCATAGTACTAATTTGTATAATTCGGGACTAATGGATAAATGTTATAATCTGGAAGATTTTTAGTCTGCCAGTCCCAACTGTCGATTTTCAAGTTCTTGACGGTTTATTTTTTTCTCGTAATACTTACAATCCGTATTTCAGGTTTGAAGTATTGATCTTGTTCGGGGTGAAGTTGTTGAATCTTTTTTACGATTTCCATACCTTTTGTCACTTTACCAAAAGCGGCAAATCCCTGTCCATCCTTATTTCTTTTGCCTCCATAATCTAAAGAAGGTTGGTCATTTATACAAATAAAAAAATTGGTGGTTGCCGAATTGGGTTTGTCTCTCGCCATGGAAAGAGTTCCGTTTTTATGAAGCAAGCCTGTTTGCTTTGTTGTTTCAAGCGGTATTGGCGCAAACGTTTTTGTAGAATCAATTTCGCCTCCCTGTATAACTTCAATCTTTACGGAATCTTTGGGCTGATTATTCAAGGTCACTGCTCGAAAGAAGCTACTGTTGTCATACAAATGGGCATCTACATACTTTAAAAAATTGGCAACCGTAATCGGAGCTTTTTCGGGATATAATTCTATTGTAATTTTACCCAATGAAGTGGTAATGTAGCATACTTCCTTTTTTTGTGCGGCAGCCGACAGGATCACAAAAAATAATATAATAATCGTTAATGGAATTCTTTTCATCTTTCTATACTAAGTTTATGTTTCTTTAAATGAGTGACGGGGATATGTTCCAAAGATAAAAAAGGCTTACATATTACAAGGGTTTTGCCTCAATTTTAAATAGATGGTTGATTCATTAAGCGATATATAACTAATAGTCTGTCGTTCGCAATAAATTTTAAAATTGTATTTTTCTTGTTTTTAATAGTTCATGCCAATTTACCTTTACTAATACTTTTACTTATTAATAAGTTGTTTTCATTGGTTCATCCTTACTTAGAAGTTTCTCAAAGGCAAGTGGGATTAATTAATTTTTATAAAGCCGAAATGTCTTCTAGAGTTGCGTTTGCAATCATGTGAACTAGTTTATATTAGATGTTTTTAATGTTTGTTAGCATCATAAAAAACAAAAAAAAACTACAACAAAAATAGTCTTTGGTTGTAGTTCTTGTATACTATTATTTAAACTTACTCTTTAACTCTTTTTGTGAGGAAAGAGTATTCGGTAGCGATTTTAAATTTCAATTTTTGTACCCATAATTTTCAGAAATTCTCGGATGAAACTTGGATGAGCAGGCCAAGCTGGTGAGGTAACAAGGTTTCCATCTACAAATGCTCCATCTACAGGAATGGATTGAAATATTCCGCCGGCCAATGTTACTTCTGGGCCTACTGCTGGATAAGCGGTTAGTTTTCGCCCTTTGACAACACCAGCAGCAGTTAAGATTTGAATACCATGACAAATGGCAGCCACAGGTTTATTGGTAGTAAAAAAATGCTTCGTTATTTCAATCACTTTTTCGTTCAATCTTAAATATTCGGGAGCTCTTCCTCCAGCGATGACTAATCCGTCATAATTGGCCACTTTTACGTCATCAAAACTGTAATTTAGAGCAAAGTTGTGTCCCCGTTTTTCGGAATACGTTTGGTCTCCTTCAAAATCATGAATGGCTGTTTTTATAGTGTCTCCCTTTTTCTTATTTGGGCAAACGGTGTGAACGGTGTATCCCACCATTTCCAACATCTGAAAGGGAACCATAGTTTCATAATCTTCGGTGAAATCACCTGTCAAAAACAATACTTTTTTCATTTCGCTAAATTTTAAATTAATAGAAGTCTAAAAAAATCGGGATTCTAAATTCTTTTTGCCAAGTAGAAACTTGGTTTTGTTTCCTATAAAATTAAGTAAAAATGTTTAACTGGTTTGATTTTCAGTATTGTAAGTTGATAGTGTATTTGTTTTTTTACGGATTATCGCTAATAATGAAAAAGGATCTAAAAATATATGTCTGCTCTTGTCTTGCGTGAGTGATGGCATTGGAGCTCTTTTTTTGATCCCGTTTTTATGGGATCAAAAAAAAACGGGAACGTACAGCACGACCCCGCAGTTTTTACGAAGGGGCACGCCCAAATAAAATTTTATTGCCCAGGTATAGTTGTAGGCGGAGTTGTTTCTGCAGGAGTTGAAGCTGGAGCTTCACTTGTTGAAGGAGGGGAAACAATATAATTTGGAACCACTTGTGGAGTTGCAGGTTTGTCGGCCGCTACTGGAGAATTTAATGGCGATCCTACAGGAATGTCACAACGATGTCCAGGTTGACCATGGGGAGGATTCATACCCTTTGGAGTCACGGTTGTTGTGGTCACAGATTGACCTGAATTTGAAACAACTTGTGGCGTTGTTGAATTACCAGCTATAGGGGAATTCAAAGGTGCTCCAACTGGAATATCACAGCGGTGGCCAGGTTGACCATGGGAAGGATTCATTCCTTTTGCAACTTTTACAGGAGTAGTTGTCTGTACTTGAGTTGTAGTATTTTGAGCTGATGCTGCTGGGTATAGACTTTGACCTTGGTTTTGTTGTGGAGTTGTTAATGTTTGATTTTGTTGCTGATTGGCAACTTGATAAAATGGAACGACTACTTTAGGCGTTTGGTTTTCAACTTCTTTTTTGCAAGAAGTTAATGCGATTACTATAATAGATAGGAGTGATATAACTTTTTTCATGATTGGTTTTATTGGTTTCTACAAATTTAGGATTTTAAATAATACAGCTCTGAATTATGGTTTCTTATTTACTTGCACAATTCTGAAACCAAAATGGACTCATAAAAAAAAACTACAAAATAAAGATTACTTTACTTTGTAGTTTTTAAACAAAAAAAGAATTCGTGTAAATTCGTGAAATTCGTGTTACTTCTTTTAATCCTCTTCAATTTCAAATTCGGCGTCTTTTTCCCAGATTTCCATTTCGCAAGGTTTGCAATTGAATTTCAGTTTGTATTCCAATTCTCCCTGTTTCAAAACCAAAGGTTCTTTCAGCTTGGTTTCCATGGTGTCTTTATGGTATTTTGGACATTTGGCCAATTCGTATTTGATGCAATATTTGGTAGTCATCACACGAGATTTTCCTGGATCCCATTGCAATTCAAATGCTTTTTCAATTTCAGTCACTCCATGTCGCTCATAAAACTTGCGAGCTAGTTTATTGGAAACATTGTACATGAAATCCAATTTTTCTACAGGATAAGGATGACTTGTCTTTTCTATTTTGCGTTCCTCACGTTTGTAATTTTTCAAACGAGTTTCAGTTAATTGTTCGTAAACTGTTCTACGCATTTCATTAATTTTTGAAATAGGTAAAAACCAATTGTCTGAAAATTGAACCGTTATTTCATCGGCTGTGTAAGGAGTAAAACCAGTTTTGGCCAATTGTGCTTTGATGTTCTCTTCGATCGATTGATTGTTTTTGGTTTGTTCTTTTGGGTGAGCCAACTGAACCGTACTTACATTTCCGTCTTCATCGGTGGCAAGCAATTCAAAACCAGTTTCATTTTCGAATAATAGCAAAGAAGTACTTATTTTTCGAACAGCACTGTCTTCGCGTTCTACGATTTTGATAAAAGCAGCATCGTTGTTGCGGTAAATGAAAGTTCCTTCTTTGAGTTCTTTTAGCACATTAGGATAAGCTAAGTCATTTTCGACTTTATTGACGTAAATTCCATCGGCTTCGTTATTTTCATTGATGTAGCACAAACCATCGCCATTGTTCAAAACGTGTCCGTTTTCAATTTCGTAAGCATTTCCAACGGTTTTGATTAATTTACCAATGTATTGACCTTTGGATTTTGGGCTTTCCCAAGAACCAATAGTGTTGTGGCGTTCATTCACAAAATAATCGGTGTAGCCACGGTTGAACGTACGATTCAAAGCCGAATCAAAAGTATAGGTACATTTACCGGAAGAAGCTTTGGTATAATTATCATTTTCTGCCAAGAAAGCATCCAGTTTTTGTCTAAGGTAAGATACGTTGTTTTTTACATAGACAATGTCTTTCAAACGTCCTTCGATTTTGAAGGAACAAACACCGGCTTCCACTAAATTTGGAATTTCATTCGAAACATCAAAATCTTTGATAGAAAGTAAGTGCGTATTTTTAATTAATGTTTCCCCATGACCATCGATCAGGTTGTATGGCAAACGACAGTTTTGGGCACAAGAACCGCGATTGGCAGAACGCTCTCCATTGGCAACGCTCATATAACAATTTCCGCTGAAAGAAACACATAATGCTCCGGTTACAAAGAATTCCAATTCCACATCGGTTGCGGTATTGATTTCTTTGATTTGGTGTAAATTCAATTCACGAGCCAATACCACACGTTTGATTCCTGCATCCGCCAAAAACTTCATTTTGTTGGCATCTCTATTGTTGGCTTGTGTACTAGCATGCAAAATGATAGGAGGCAAGTCCATTTCCATAATGGCCATATCCTGAATAATCAGCGCATCAACTCCAATATCATACAATTTCCAAATCAGTTGACGACAGGTTTCCAATTCGTTATCGTAAAGAATCGTATTGAGAACCACAAAAACGGGAACATTGTATAAATGGGCATATAGTACCAAGGCAGCAACATCTTCAATAGAATTGGTGGCATTGGAACGGGCGCCAAATTGGGGAGCACCAACATAAACGGCATCGGCACCACTGTTTATGGCTGCTATACCATGAATTAAATCTTTTGCGGGCGCTAATATTTCTACTTTCTTCTTCATCAGTTGATGATCGTTTTATAATTTCTAAAGGGCTTTCGGATTGTGTTTTCACAAAAAGCACGCAAAGTTCCTATAAATAATCTAATATTTCAAAACCTATAAAGGTTTTTTTTTTGAGTTGCAGTTGGAAAAGTAGGATTTGTGGCAGAGGAAAGGGGGGAGTTTGGGGAAATTGACTTCTATTTTCTCGCAAAGGCGCTAAGACGCAAAGGTTATACCCTTTTCTTTGTGTCTTAGCGCCTTTGCGAGAGACAGATTCAACAAAATCCTAATTTAAAGACATTTGCTCCGTGTGCTAACTTATTCCTTTTTTTATTCCATCAACTTCAATTTTTTAAATACTTCTTTGGTTGCATTTAATCGAATCGCAGGGAATTCGTCCATATTGGTTTCTTCCTTTTCAACATTGGTGGCAAAAAAGTAAACGGAATTATTTGTTTCTAAATAGCCCACTAACCATCCGTTATTGATTTCATTTCTCATGCCCCAACCAGATTTTCCGCTTAAAATATAAGTTTTGGTTTTCTCGATTAACATGATGTCTTTCATAATGTTTTCGGTTCGTTTAGAAATTGGTAATTTGGAGAAATACAATCGTTCTAAAAAGTCTATTTGTTGTATCTGGGAAATTTTTGATTCTCCTGTAAGCCAAAAATCATCAATAGTTAGAGAGTCGAAAACCATTTCGGGGTAATTTAATTTCTTTAAATAGGTTTTCATTCTTTTAACGCCCACTTTTCTAGCAATTTCTTGGTAACAGGGAACACAAGAAACTTGGAACGCTTTTTTGAAAGTCAAATCTTGTTCCCATTTTTTGAAATTGCGTTTTTCTCCATTCCATTTAAAAATGACCGAATCGTTTTGGATTACTCCAGTTTCTAAGGCAATAATTGAGTTTGGAATTTTGAAAGTAGAAGCTGGAATGATTCCCATTTTTGTCCAAGCAAAATCATTCGAGTAATAGGTTTTGCTTTTTACATCGTAAATTAAAATGGCTCCTTTTACTTTTAAGTTATCCAAAATTTTTCCAAATTCAGGTTTTAAGATTTCGTTCGTTTTTTTGTCTTTTATCTGGCCCTGTATATTTAAATTTACCAGTAAAATTAGGCTAAAAAGGAGTGTTATTTTTCTCATTTTAATTATGTTTTGTAGTATCGTCATTAGTCTTATTATTAGAGGAGTTCATCATCTCCTGTCTAACTGTTTTCAAAATTTGGGAGTGATAAAAAAATGTGTTTTTCAAGTCGCTTGGGTTATAAGCAATGTTTTCTAAAACGACTACACTTGTTTTGGTTTCTGGAAAATAAAAATTCATTGAAATAAATCCTGGAGCAAAGCCTGTTTGTCCAAATTGCAAAATGGCATCTTTTGTGTCCACCGTTATTCCATAGCCATAGTTTGTTTTTTCAAAGAGTGGATGTTCTCGTATGGCTCCTTCTTGTTTTGTGGTCATCATCTTAAAAGTGGTTGCTTTCAAAAGTTTTCCACCCTGTAAATTTTGATTCCATAAAATCAAATCGGGTGCGGTTGAAACAAAGGAACCCGCTGCTGGAGCATTTCTGAAACTGTTTTCTTCAAATTCTATTTTTCCGTTTTCTTGTTCGGTATGTCCTTTTACCAAATTTTTATATTCTTTTATGTCTGGATGAAAAGTATATTTCATTCCGCACTTTTGGAACAGTCCTTTTGATTGTTCAGCAAATGATTTTCCAGAAGTTCTTTCCGTAATTTTTGACAACAAATCATAACCTGTGTTAGAATAGGAATAATTAAACTGTGTTCCAATTTTAAAGGCAGTAGGCTTGTGAGGTTCCATGATTCCATGCATATGTGTTAATAAATGATGTACGGTAACTGTATCTGCCCATTTTTGGATGAGTTCAGGTAAGTAGGTACGAATAGGTTCATTCAGTTTGATATGTCCTTTTTCATATTCTTGTAGCACTAAAACTGCTGTAATTTGTTTGCTTATGGAGCCAATAACAAATTGACTGTTTATTTGTAAAGATGTTTTCTTTTCTAGATCCGAAAAGCCACAAACTGTTGAATATATGGTCTTTCCATTTTGTGAAATGAGAATAATTCCGTTGAAAGGTTTAGTCGTTTTACTCAAAATTAAAGAGTCGATTTTGGTAGTATAAGTGTTCTTCTTTTGACTAAAAGAAAGGAAACTGAATAGCAGAATAATTACTAAAGAGGTCAGTTTGAAAATTTTCTTCATTATTGATTGGTCTTGATTGGTGTTTGTTATTAGAAATGTTGTTATAAACGATATCCTGTGCCGATGCGGGACTTGATGACTTATAGTTAAATTCGATCTATTTTCCTAGGCTTGTAATATAGGATGAAAGGTAATATTTAGTTTTTAAACCGACAACTTTGATTGTCGATGTTGTCGAGCTACTTGCGGAGATCCTTCCTCCGTCAATATGACAGTATTGAGGAGTATTTTTCAATAATGTCACACTAAAGAAGGAGATTCGAGTAGTGGCGAACAGGCGAAATAGATCTCCTCAATACTATTCTACAATATTATCTTAGGAAGTAAGTAGTTATTTGTTTGTGCAAACTCAGTTATTATTTTCAGAAATTTGATTTCTATATAAAACACTAAAAGCTATAAAAATCGAGGAGACTTTTATCGCTTTTACGTTTTGCAAGAGTATTCATGAAAAGAGAGATTGGTAAAGTTTCCTTATTTTCTCCCCTCTATGATTGCCTTGTAGGTTTGGGTTTTCATTTCAATAAAATAATCTAAATAGGCTATTTGATATACAACAAAGTCAGAGGCATATTTTTTCTTATCTAGAGTAGCAAACAAATTCAATCGTATTTGATCAATTTCTTTGTTGAATTCAAGTTCGTCCAATTGCAATAGCGATTCGTAATCAAAATTTTCTTCGTTTTTGGCAAAATTCGTAGCAAATTCATTCTCGGCAGCTCCTTTTCCACTAAACTCAAGATTTTTTCCAGGTTCTTTGGCATCAACACTAATCTTTAAGTCATATCCATTGTTTAGATATATCCCATTCGGAAATAAACTAGAACAATTGCTTACATAGTATTTATCGCCTTTTACATTCAGGGTATCTTTCAGTACCCCGTCCTTGTTCATTTTAATGACTTTTTTGAAATTAGGTTTTTTGTACGAGATAATCACTAAAGAATCGACTTCTAGGTTGGCAATTTTTACTTTAAGATTTGCGTAGTCCTTGGTTTGGCTATTTGCGTTAAAAGCAAAAAGCAGTGCAGCTACGAATGGAAACAGGTTTTTCATTTAAAATATTTGTTTTTTATTAATTTGTCGCAAAAATATTTTAATTCCCTATTTGTAATGTTAACCTAACAATAAGTTAATATTAATCAGCGAAACATTTATTTAACATTGAAAAACGTACTGTTCTGATAGCATATTTATAATCGTACCCTTACAGTTTTTAAAATTAATCAACTTTGATTGTCTTTAATGATTGCGATTACGAATTGTAAATACACGATCTTTTTTTTGCATAAAATAGAATTAATGTAAATTAGGGTTTTGAATCCTAAAAAAAGTGCATCAATACCAAACGCTAAAAATATATTTTGCAATCTTTGAACTCAAAAAAATAAAAAGCATTATGAGCAAGACAAAATTAATAATCAATCGCAATGGATCTATAAAAATTGAAGGTGATTTTGAAATAATGGATCAAGAAGGTAACGTTTATGGACTGCAGGGAAGAGCGGCATTGGGACTTTGCCGTTGTGGATTGTCATCCAATAAACCTTTTTGCGATGGTGCGCACCGTAGTAATTTTGAACATGATTCAAAAGCATTTGATTTGCCACCTATGAAAATGAATTAAAGTGTTCGTTTTCTTCAATATTTAAAAATAGCTGCATTTTTCATTGATGCAGCTTTTTTATTTCAATTTAGTTTTTTTATCATAGAATACCTTGTATTAGATTTCTTTGTGTCTAATATTCTATTTGAAGTAATTCAACGGGTTCAATGAGAAGGCAACAGACTGATAGGCGCGTAAAGTAATTAACTTAACGAGCGGTTATTTTTAGAATCCCATTGGAATTTCGTACTTTTAATAGAAAATACAAGCTCATGAATAGTCCTATAGCAATTGATCGAAATGAAATTCTAAAACGATATAAACCCATTGCCCAGCATACGCACAAAGGCATACAAGGACATGCATTACTCATTGGCGGGAGCTATGGCAAGATTGGGGCGATGTGTTTGGCTAGTAAAGCGGCTCTGAAAACGGGTTGTGGGCTGGTGACTGCTTTTGTGCCGCTCTGTGGATACGAAATTGTGCAAATCGGAATTCCGGAAGTGATGGTGGTAACGGATGATCAGGAGAAATACCTTTCGGATATTACTCTTGATTGGGTGCCCAATGCGATAGGAATTGGCCCCGGAATGGGACAAAAAATGGCAACCCAAAAGGCGTTTCATGATTTTTTATCGAACACAAGTGTTCCGCTGGTTATCGATGCCGATGCGTTGAATATTTTGGCGCACAACCCGTCATGGGTAGCGTTGGTTTCGCCCAGAACAATTTTGACGCCACATCCCAAAGAACTGGAACGATTGATAGGAAAATGGCATTCGGAAGAGGAAATGTTTAGTAAAACCGTTATTTTTTCGCTAGTGAACCAAATCGTTATTGTGATGAAAGGTGCGCCAACGTATATTATTGACGGCGAAAATATTTATGTAAATACCACTGGAAACGCTGCCCTAGCCACCGCCGGAAGCGGGGATGTCTTGACGGGGATGATTGCGAGTCTCTTGGCTCAATCCTATAAACCCATTGATGCGGCTGTACTGGGCGTATACCTCCACGGATTGACCGCCGATATTGCTTTGCCCGAAACGGGAGTTCAGTCTTTTATCGCTTCGTCGATTATTGAAAATATTGGGAAAGCGTATTTAAGTTTGGAGGATTGAGGGTTTCAAATTGTTTAAAAGTTTAAAAGTTTAAAAGTTTAAAAGTTTAGGGGGGTAAAAGGTTAGAAAATTTAAATTGTTTTGAGGGTAGATCTCCTCGAAATTTTATAGAATTGATTTTAAATCTGTGTTAATCTGCAAAATCTGCGTGCTTACTTTTTTTACGCAGATTTAGGGAAGCATATTTAAGTTTGGAAAATAAATGGCTAACCTTGTTCTTGGGTTATTAATTCGATAATTGTTATTTGTAAGTTTGTAGTTTATAAAATTCTACTATGAAATGAGCATGACCGTAAATTAGTCGCAAACACAAATGAAGATATGCGAATTACATATTCCAACAAAAACAATATTATCTACGTATGAAAAAAACATTTGAATTAAGAACCGTAAATGTTACGCGCTACATTTCGCCGCTGCGGGAAGGTGGTTCGTTGCCCGCTCTAGCTGAAGCGGATGATGATTTTAAATATGTTTTGAAATTCAGGGGTGCGGGCCATGGCGTAAAAGCCTTGATTGCCGAACTGATAGGTGGAGAAATAGCAAGGGTTCTGAATCTAAAAATGCCCGAATTGGTGTTTGCCAATCTCGACGAAGCTTTTGGCCGTACCGAAGGCGATGAGGAAATTCAAGATTTATTGCAAGGCAGCCAAGGACTGAATTTGGCATTGCATTTTTTGTCGGGTGCCATTACTTTTGACCCCGTGGTGACAAAATTGCCTGCGGAGTTGGCATCGCAAATAGTTTGGTTGGATGCTTTTATTACCAATGTAGATCGTACGTTCAGAAATACCAATATGCTTATTTGGCACAAAGAGCTATGGCTCATTGATCACGGTGCGTCTCTATATTTCCATCATTCTTGGAATACTTGGGAAACGCATGCCAAAAGTCCTTTTGCATTAATAAAAGACCATGTGTTATTGCCTCAAGCCAGTGAATTGGCAGCAACCGATCTTGCTTTCAGAAAGTTGCTCACCAAAGAAATATTGCAGGATATTGTCAATTATATCCCTGAAGATTGGCTCCATTGGGAAGATACCGATGAAACCCCAGAAGAAATCAGAGGGGTTTACTTTCAGTTTTTATGGACCAGATTAAACCATTCAGAAATTTTTATAAATGAAGCCCAAAATGCAAGAGAAAAACTTATATGAATATGCCGTTATTCGCGTTGTGCCAAGGGTAGAACGAGAAGAGTTCCTGAATGTAGGCATTATTCTGTTTTGCAAAAGTGCCAAATTCATAAAAATGCTTTATTCTGTTAATGAAACGAAGTTGCTAATGTTTTCGGAGGATTTCGATTTGGAACAACTCGAATTGAATTTAGAAGCCTTCCAAAAAGTAGCATACGGAGGCAAAGCCGGCGGGCCTATTGGTGAGTTTGATATTCCGTCACGTTTTCGTTGGTTGACCGCTATCCGAAGTTCGGCGATACAAACTTCCAGACCTCATACGGGTTTCTGTACGGATTTGGATAAAACGGCTCAGCGATTGTTTGATGAATTGGTTTTATAGCTTAAAAAAAAATAATCAAACACATAGAAATATAGATTTTCATAGTTTTAAATCAAGACGCTTTGCTTAAGATAGGTTTCATAGCACTATGTTTAAAAATGTATTTTCTAAAAAAAATCTCTTTTCTTTAAAATAGTTCTATGTCTATGTGTTTAAATTTGGATAAAAAGGCGCAGCGATTGTTTGAAGAATTGGTTTCTGTAAATTAATTGAATTGGAAAAACGGTTGTGAAGTTATTGTATTGAGATAAGCCAATATAGAATTCAATTCTATAAGGTTAAAGCTTTTTAATTTGCCACAGATTCAAAGGATTCACACAGATTAATCAGTGATAATCCTTTAAATCTGTAGCTAAACTATTTTTGAAAGCTAATCGTCTAGAAATTTATGGAATGTTATTCAAGTGAGTCGCAAGATGCATGCCCATACTAAAACAAGCCTGAAGAAGATATCCACCCGTGGGTGCATCCCAGTCCAGCATTTCTCCGATGCAATATTGATTTTTCAGCTTTTTCAATTGGAAGTTTTGATCGACGGCATCCAATCGAATACCTCCTGTTGTGGATATGGCATCGTTTAATAGGGCAGAACCAGTGATTTCTATCTTAAGTTTTTTAATGTTTTGTGCCAGCAGTTCCGGATTGAGGTAGGTTTCTTTTGAAAGATATTTTTTCAAAAGCCCAACTTGTGCAACACTCAATTTAAGTTCTTTTTGTAATTTTTCGCTCGTCTTTTTTAAGGTTGATTCTTTAATCTTTTGATGCAAATCTTCAAAACTTAATGTCGGCTTTAGGTCCAGAAAAATAGTGGCCTTTTGGTGACTTTCAAGTTCCTCCCGAATTTGTGGACTAAGCGCATAAATTGCATTCCCTTCTAAACCGAAACGGGTGATTACCGCTTCGCCTTTTTGTCTTTTATTCAAACAGCTAATCGCTATATTTTTTAGCGGACTGCCTTCATGTTCCATGATGAAATCTTCCGGCCAGTGAACACGGTAGGCACAATTAGAAGCCTGAAACGGAGCGATGTCAATTCCCTGAGTTTTGAATAAATCAAGCCATGTGCCATCAGAGCCGGTTACTTTCCAGCTGCTTCCGCCCAAGGCAAAAATGGTATAGTCCGATTTTATCTCTGTATCAGTATTGAAAACAAGATCATGGCTGCTATTCCAACCAGTCCAGGTGCGATTATATTGTATGTCAGTACCCTGCTTATCGAGAACAGCGAGGATTGCGTTGAGAACCGCTATGGGTTTAATTCCGCTTTCCGGATACACACGCTTGCTACTGCCGATGTAGGTTGGAATCCCGATGGTATCAATCCAATTTCTAAAATCGTGGTTGTCAAAATTAAGTAGTGCTTCTTGTAAGAAATGGGGTGGAGTATACCGTGCGATGAGTTCAGCAATGGGTTCCGAATGGGTCAGGTTAAATCCTCCTTTTCCGGCCACCATAAATTTTCTCCCCAATGCTTTGTTTTTCTCGTAGATGGTGACCTTAAATTTCTGGCAATTCAAAAATACAGCTAGTAAAAGTGCTGCAGGTCCTCCTCCTATAATTGAAACTGATTTCTTCACACTACAAAAATAGGCTTTGTTTTACCGATTAGCCCTGATATCCGTTTTTTTATTGGCTAACGATTCAACGCTTGTTTGAAGAATTGCTTTTATAACCAAATATAAACTCCAACTATTTTTATAATTTGGGCGTAACCCCAAAGCATAAAATACTGTTTGCGATAAAGTTATCGGCAGCTTTGGGGTCGGGCTTTTGGCTTTATCTTTATTTTTTTAAAGGAAAAAAATAAAGGATATCGCCGCAATCCCTTACGCGAGCTTCACGTTGTTGGAGAAATTTAGTGGGTAAAAAACGTCGATACCTCATATTAATTTTACATATTTTAGAAGAGATTTTTTTATTCCGTTTTGGATCTTTCCTTTGAAAAAGTGTGCTCAAAACCAAATATTGAAAAAACTACAAAATAACAGGTTGTTATTTTGTGGTTTTTGATTGTGGATTTGTATTGAGTACTCAGCAGATATGAGTCGGTAGACTTTGCTAAGTACATAGTAATCTGGATTTTGTGTTAAATTTTATATTTAAAATTAACACTAAATAAGAATTATTCTTTGCTTTTTTATCAAGATTAAATCGTAAATTATAGTGTTAAAATAACTAGCCATTGAAACCAATTGTACTTATAGTATCACTAGTAAGTTTCACTTTATTTGCTCAAAATAAAGTCATTCTTAGCGGTGTCGTAAACTCAAGTACAGCACAGGAAATCAAAGGAGCATCGGTTAGGGTAGTGTTGAATAAACAGGTTTTTAATGCGATAACCGATTCTGTAGGTGTTTTTTTGTTGAAAATCCCAAAGGGAGTTGCCGCCATTACTGTTTCTAGTTTGGGATATTACAGTGAAAATCAAGATATAAGTATTCAAAAGGATACGCTACTTTCTTTTTTCATAAAGGAAGAAAACACCGTTTTGAACGAAGTGGTGGTTGCAAGGGGAGGGAGAAAGCAAATTAAGACCATCGCTGGCGGGAAATTGTCTTTTGACCCTCATAATTTGAGTATGGTCCCCAATTTGACAGGAACGGTAGATATAATTAAACTATTGCAATTAACACCAGGAGTTCAGAATTCAGGCGAAGCCAATGGATATTTATATGTCCGAGGAGGCGAGCCGGGGCACAATTTAATGCTCTATGCAGACGCTCCAGTGTATGGAATGGCCCATTTACTGGGTGTTTTTCCTTTCTATAATGCCGATCCAATTCACGAAATTCAATTTGATAAATCGAGTTCCAACGCTAGATTTGGCGGAAGATTGAGTTCGACCGTTTATGTTACGCCTTTTCGGGAAATTCCTGATGAAATTTCGATACAAGGAAATGTTGGTTTGTTGGCATCACAGCTCACTTTGGCTGTCCCAATTAGCAAAAAAACGGGTTTGTTTGTTTCGGGTCGAAAAACCTATATCGATAAAATAATTGGACCGCTTTTAACTCCCAGAAAGAACAATGACAACGATGTGAAAGGGTTAAATTATGGTTTTTCAGATGGTAATTTGACTTTTATTTCGGACGTTTCGAGAACGCAACGATTTGTTTTTGATGCCTTCATTAGCGGAGACGTATTGAAAATGTCGGATTCTAATTTGGGACTCGATGCAAGATTAAAATGGAGTAATGTTGTTTTAACACCTTCTTGGAAATCAATTCTTTCGGAAAAAGTAACTATGGTTAATTCAGTTTTTTTTTCCAGATATGAAAATTCATTAGTGATGCGACAAGAGACTGTTCAGATGGATATTTCTTCGTATGTAGAAGAATTTGGGTTTACTAATAAAGTGAATTATACCCTTTGGGAAGTCCCTTTTGAGAGCGGATTGCAATGTGCTTATTACGAATTACAACCCCAAAACATTGAAATTGAAAATATAAAATCGATTGCGACAACCGGAAAATCATTTACCACTCGTTCTAGTAATTACGCGGCATTTGCGATGGCCAAACCAAAATTGCTGGAGATGCTTAGTGTCGAAATAGGTTTACGATTGAATTATTATTATGCAGGTGCCGAAAGTAAGCCCAATCATTATTTTCAATTGGAACCCCGAATTACACTAAACTATAGTCCGACGACAAAAGATGCTTTTTTTGCGACCTATACTCGGCAAAATCAATATTTGAATTTGGTAACCACTTCGAGCGTTGGTATTCCAACCGATTTTTGGGTGGCTAGTGGCAATGGAATTCCCTCGCAAGCAGCGAATTCTTTTTCGGGGGGCTACAGTCGAATTTTTACCAAAGAATACAATGTCTCTCTCGATGGTTTTTACAGAACGATGCACAATCTGATTGAATATCCTTATGGCGTGACCCAGTTCAACGAGATTTCTACCTTAGAAAACGATTTGCTTGTGGGGAATGGAGAGGCTTATGGTGCCGAATTTATGTTTAAGAAGGAAAGAGGGAAGCTCAAAGGATGGCTGAGTTACACGATGAGTTGGACCATACGTCAATTTGATGAAATCAATGAGGGGCGTGCTTTTTATTCTAAATATGATAGGCGCCACAATCTGGCTCTTGTTGGTACTTATGATTTTAATTCAAAATGGTCGGCAGGAGTAACCCAGATTTTTAGTTCGGGAAATCGGTTTACCATGCCAACGACTTGGTATTTTATAAATAATAATCCAGTTAAAGAATATGGGAGTTATAATAATGCGGTGATGCCCAATTATTTCCGAACCGATTTGTCTGTTAATTATTGGCTTGTGAAAACAGCAAAAAAAGAAAGTGCATTGAGTATATCTGTTTATAATGCACTAAACATATCAAATCCTGTTTATGTCGTTTTTAATGTGAATCTAGATGAAGAGGGACGGTCTGTTTCTGTAAGTCAAGAAGAAAAAAAATTATACGGCATTTTGCCTTCACTGAGTTGGAGATTTAAATTTTAGAAAGATGAAAAAGAGTTATTGTTTACTGGTTTTGGTGTTTCTTTGGGGGTGTAATACTGTGGATTATACGGAAGAAGTGGCGGTGGTTTCAAAAATTGTGATACAGGGCTATATAGAAGAAGGCGATGTATCCCATGTGATTTTGTCCACGAGTATTCCAATTGGATCAACGGTTGACACTTTGTCGATTCTGAAACACGTGATTCTGTTAGCTAAAGTTACCGTTTCAGACGGCATCAATTCGGAAGAGTTGAGCCTGCGATTTGATAAAAACTGGATTCCGCCATTGGTTTATACTGGGAAAGATCTTGTTGGAAAATCTGGAAAAACCTATAGTTTGAAAGTTGAATACGAAGGAAGGGTTATAGAATCGAGTACTACCATTCCAACGTCTGTTCCAATTCGAGAATTGAATTATGTTAAAGACAATCCTGCGGATACCACGGGTTATGTTTTTGTAAAATTTGATGATCCTGTTGGGGAAAAAAATCAATACCAGATTTTGACAAAAGTTGATAAAAAAGAAGCTGTTTTTGTTCCTGCTTTTTATGGTAATTTGAATGATGACAATTTTTCGTCTTCGGCAGTTAATTTCCAAATTAATAGAGGTGTATTAATGTTTTCTGGTAGTAAGTTTAGACCTTATTTTACAGACGGCGATTTTATATTTGTAAAATTAAGAACTATGGACAAAGCTGCGTTTGATTTTTGGAATGATTACCAAAATGAAATCGTGAATGGCGTAAATCCCATCTTTCCAGCAAATACCAGTTTGAAATCAAATATCGTTGGGGGTATTGGCATTTGGGCTGGCTATGGCGTGTCGGTTGTTTCGCTGCAAACGCCTTAGGAAAAAGGAAGGAGGTGTGACTACTTAAACAACGAAAACCCGTGCTCCTGGAAATAATAAAACACCAACCTTTCAGTTGATGTTTTATTTGATAATAGTGGGAATTGGTTTCTTTTACCCCAAAAAAGCCTTCAATTCCTCATAACTTGAAATTTTCACGCTTACTTTTTCTTTGTTCATTACGCTTTCTATTTGTGTTGGTAGCGGTAAAGTAACTCCCAAAGCTGGTTCTACCACATCCAAGAACTTGATAGGATGTGCAGTTTCTAAGAAAACACCAATGGCATTGGGTATGTTTTGTAATTCTTTTTTCAATCCTAAATATCCAACGGCACCGTGTGGTTCGGCGATATAGCCCTTTTCATTATAAATGGCTTTTAGCGCCACCAAAGTTTCTGCATCGGTAAACGTATAAGAGCTAAAATCTTTTTTGAATTGCTCCAAATCATTTTGATACATTTCTTGAATGCGGATGAAGTTACTTGGATTACCTACGTCCATAGCATTCGAAATCGTTGCGATAGATGGTTTTGGGTCGTAAATTCCGTAGGCAAGGAATCTAGGAACAGTATCGTTTACATTGGTAGAAGCTACAAAATGTTCGATAGGTAATCCCATTTTCTTAGCAATAATACCCGCACAAATATTTCCGAAGTTCCCGCTTGGACAAGAAAAAACTAGTGGTTTGCCTTGTTTTTTCAATGCTTTGTAAGCAAAGAAAAAGTAAAACATTTGAGGCAACCAACGCGCAATATTGATCGAATTGGCAGAGGTTAACTGCATGTGATTCAGACTTTCGTCCAAAAATGCTTTTTTGACCATGTCTTGGCAATCATCAAAAACACCATCTACTTCAAGTGCTTTTATATTCTGACCCAAAGTCGTTAATTGTTTTTCTTGAATATCACTCACTTTTCCAGAAGGATAAAGAATCACGACATCAACACCGTTTACGCCAAGGAAACCACTGGCTACGGCACCTCCCGTATCTCCAGAAGTAGCTACAAGAACTGTATTTTTATTGTTTTTGTTGTCTTTGTTGAAATAAGCTAAACAACGGGACATAAATCGTGCCCCTACGTCCTTGAAAGCCATAGTTGGACCGTGAAATAATTCAAGGGAATAAATTCCGTTTTCAACTTCTACTAATGGGAAATCAAAGCACAACGTTTCTGCAATGATTTGTTTTAAAGTCTCGGCAGGGATTTCGTCTCCCACAAATTGTTTGATTGCTTCAAAAGCGATTTCTTCATGTGATAAACTTTCGATAGCATCAAAAAAGCTTGGCGCCAATGGTGTAATCGTTTCCGGGAAATACAATCCTTTGTCGGTTGCCAATCCTTGAATTACCGCTTCTTGAAAAGAAACGGTCGGTGCATTATGGTTTAAACTGTAATATTTCATTGTGATTTTTGATTGAGGATTAACGATTTTTGATTTTTGATTTTTTTCGCAAGAGAAGTTACATCTAAAATGCTGCGCCAGTTCGCTGACGCTCGGGTCAAAAATCGTTAATCATAATTCTTAAATAATTTTCATCCCTTCGTCATTCACTTTGGAAACGTGAATTTCATAAGGCAAATTCATTTGATCGTAAACGGCGCTCATTGCTTTGGCAATCTTATCGGCGTTTTCCTTTCCTTTGCTTAAAGCAAAAATAGAAGGGCCCGAACCGGATATTCCTGAACCAAGAGCTCCATTTTCATAAGCCGTTTGTTTGATCAAATCAAATCCGGGAATCAGCATGCTACGAATAGGTTCTATGATTTCATCGTGCAAAGAACGGCCGATCAGTTCGTAATCTTGGGTGTATAATCCCGCTACCAATCCACCAACATTTCCCCATTGCGTAATGGCGCTTTTTAGGGAAATGGTTTGTTTCAATACCGAACGCGCATCCGATGTTTTCAATTCAATTTGAGGATGTACCACCGTGGCATACAATTCAGATGGGCTTTCAATTTTAATGATATCCAAAGGATTCGAACATCTTACCAAGGTAAAACCTCCCAAAAGGGCAGGGGCAACATTGTCTGCATGGGCATTGCCACTGGCTAATTTTTCGCCTTGCATGGCAAATTTTACCAATTCTTTTCTGGTGAAAGGTCGTTCTAGCAATTCGTTGATGCCAAAAACAGCACCTGCAGAACTGGCTGCGCTACTACCGATACCGCTTCCCGCTTTAATGTGTTTGTAGATTTCAATTTCAAATCCGAATTCAGTTTCTACTTCTTCCAACATCGCCAAAGCAGCAACTCCAGCAACATTGTTTTCTGTTTCCATTGGCAAATCGGCACCAACAATTTTGGTAATGCGAACTCCTTTTATATCTGATTTTCGAACAATCATTTCATCGCCTGCAGTAGCTAAGCAAAGACCGAGTACATCAAAACCGCACGAAAGATTCGCAATAGTGGCAGGGCAAAATATTTTTATTTCTTTCATTATTTTTATTTTTGGTTGTACAGACGCGATTTATCGCGTCTCCTTTTAGAACTGAGACGCGATAAATCGCGTCTGTACAATTATATATTTCCTATTCTAATAACATCTGCAAAAATTCCTGAGGCTGTAACCGCAGCTCCAGCTCCAGCACCTTTTATCAATAAAGGTTGATCTACGTAACGATCAGTATAGAATAAAACGATATTGTCTTTTCCTTCCAGATTGTAAAACGGATGGTCTTTTGGAATGAATTGCAAACCAACACTTGCTTTTCCATCTTCAAATTGAGCTACATATTTCAAACGGGAATCTTTGGCTAAAGCTTCTTTATAAATGGCTTCAAAATGCGGTCCGTGTTTTTCTAACGATGCAAAGAAAGTTTCATTTGTTGTAGTTGTCAAACTCTCGGCGGGCATGAAAGATTCATTTTCGATAGCGTCAATTTCCATTTTGTAACCACTCTCTCTAATCAAAATAAGGATCTTTCTGGCTACGTCGATTCCGCTTAAATCGATCTTCGGGTCTGGTTCTGTAAACCCCTGAACTCCAGCTTCTTTTACTACGTCATGAAAAGTATTGTTTTCATTAAAATTATTAAAAATAAAGTTCAAACTACCTGACAAAACGGCTTGAATTTTATGTACTTTATCACCAGAAGCAATCAAGTTTTTTACAGTATCTATGATTGGTAACCCAGCTCCAACATTAGTTTCAAAAAGGAAAGGCGCATTGAATTGACGGGACAAACTTTTTAGATTCTTATAATTATCATAGGCTGACGAACAAGCAATTTTGTTGCAAGTTACCACGGCAACATTTTGTTTTAAATACTGATCGTAGGTTTTTGATACTTCTTCATTGGCAGTGATATCCACAAAAATACTGTTACGTAAATTGAGTGCTTTTACATTTGAAATGAATTGTTCTTTATCTGCTACTTCACCATTTTCCAAAAGTGATTGCCATTCTTTTAGTGGAATCCCATCTTCTTCAAAATACATTTTTCTTGAATTGGAAACCGCAATAACTCTCAGGTTTATCTTTAGATTTTCTTTCAGGAATTTCTTCTGCTGGTGGATTTGCTCCATGAATTTTTCACCCACATTTCCAACACCCATTACAAATAAATTTAACTGCTTAGTGTTTTCTTCAAAGAAGTTTTCGTGTAAAGTATTCAGCGCTTTTTTGACGTCTCTTTCATTAATAACCACCGAGATTTTTCTTTCA
>Ga0184629_10000036_pt1 | contig 47804 bp, 76 predicted proteins | sample PLM4_32_b1_FD_133158 | JGI IMG/M metagenome (GOLD analysis project Ga0184629, IMG submission 133158) | Groundwater sediment microbial communities from an aquifer in East River, Colorado, USA - PLM4_32_b1 | ecosystem: Environmental > Terrestrial > Soil > Riparian zone | place: USA: East River...
GTCAGCCGGTCGTGTGTCCCTCTAAATAAATAGGGAAACTATATGCTTCTCACAGATGAAGAGGTTCAGGAGAGAATTGAATCTCCACTAAATCTCTTAAATCGTTTGCGTCACGCATCCAAGGCTCATTCTCCTTTGCTTCCACCTAAGTCTGGTGAACTAATACCAGATCTAGATGAGAAACTAGAGCCTGATGTAAAGAAGCAAGCCACAAAGATCATGAATGCTGCATTGAAGGAATTAGAAATGCGTATTCCTGACGTGCAGAAACCAGAGAAGCTCGCCTTGATTGCCGAGACTATGAATAAAGTCATAGTGGCTAGGGAAGATAAAGACAAGGGTAGCAACGCACCACAAGTCATTGTATATGCACCCCAGGTAATTCAGGAGTCTCATTTCGAGACTATCATTGTACAGGAGTAAAGAATGCGCTCAGCTCTGTTTGCAATCATCCTAGCATTACCCATCAATGCATTCGCTCAATCAGATCCTTGCATTGCGGCTGCCCCTCCATTCGTTGTATCTTCAGGTGCTCCATATACTGTTACTTGGTTAATGGATGCTCAAGTCCCAGTCTCGCCAACAGACCCAACATTAGTTAATCAAAGGATTGATGGATATTACTTACAGATAGACCTGCAAACTAGAACTAGAATTACTTCAGCACAGGTCACAGTCCTCCCTCCTTGTTCCGCAACCACTCCCAATTCTGGCAAGATTCCAACCGTATACAGAACAACTTCTGGAGTAACGCGCGGAAGCCATACTGCAAGATTAGCTGCATTCAATTTCACGTTGGATGTTAATGGAAATCCAACTACTAGTGAGCAGGAAGGACCAGCGGTAACTGTCCCTTTCGACGCCGTTGACCCATTACAATCTACTCCTCCAAGGATTCCAGGAAATGTGATAATTCGTAAATGACTCCGGTGGACGCTGAATTTACGAAGTGGCTCGTTACCCTTGGGGTCGGCGGTGTATTAGCTGGATTTATGTTCATGTTCTATCGAAAGGACGTGAAACAATATACTGAACTTTGGAAAACGGCTACAGACCAGTTGATAATAATAATTAAAGAAAACACAGTATCTAACACACGCCTAATAACTTTACTTGAAGCTCAAGAACGAAACGCATTGAGGAAGTCTGACATCGAGGCTTTCTTAGATAAGAGGTTGAAAGAACAGAAAGGATAGCATGCCTGAAGAGTTTAGCGAATCCTTTAAGGAACAAGTTATTGCAGATGAAGCTGCTGCTGAAAAAGAATTTCAGGATCAATTAAAGAAAGATGAAGTTGAAGAGCTAGTTAAAATTGCGGCTGATGATGTTCCTGCTAAACAGCTATATACATTGTCAGAAGTTACAGGACTCGCAATTAAGATTGCATTACTTGAATCTGGTGCTGATTCAATGTCACAGATTAGAACATTTGATAAGATTAAAGCGGCACTAGAAAGGTAGAGTAGACATGGCAGTAGGAACAGCAACAGTCTCGGCTTCAACTGGACCCGGAATAGCAGTTACTTCCAAAGTCATTGCTAACGTTCTAAGTTTCTATGTTGATATTTTAAAGCAAGTGATTTTCTTTTATCAAGTTAATGATGATCAGACTGGTCCTATGCAACAGTTTGCTCTAAGCAATACAGTTACATTCACTGCTACTATTTCAAACGGAGCATGGACGATTACTTTAGTAGTGACATAAGATATTAATAGAAATGCCAACAGAACTGTTAACGCTTGGAGTGCCACATACTTTAGTAATTGGAACTCCTTATGCATTGCCTGATATGAGATGTTTATTATTTTCTGATTCAGCAACTGCTACATTTACACAATCTAATACTGTTGAATTTACAGCCTCTGTTGCAATAACTCTTGCAGGTGGACAAGCAGAAGTGGCAGGAGGATTTATCAAGTGCGCTGTCGCAACTGCATTAGTTATGCTTAAGAAGCAATAGGAGGAACATGTTAGTACTTCTTGGACTCGTGGTTATTCTTGGGATTGTGGCTTGGATTGTTAACTCAAGTCCACTTGATCAATTCTTTAAGAATGTTGCATTTGGCATTATTGCAATTATTATTCTTGTTGCATTTTTTCGAATTGTTCTCGGCGTTAGTCTTACATCTGCTTTACAATGAAGCTTCTCCTTCCTCTTATCCTAATTTGCGTTAGCGGCTGTGCCACAACACATTCACTTGTAAAGGTGGAACGAGTTGGGCCAGTCGAAGCCGAAATCTGGCACAACAATAAAACTAAACAGTGTGAGAGACGAGTCTATCTTGACTCGATGTATTTCAAGACTATAGTGGATTGTCCTGCAACAAATAATGAGGTCCAGATTCACTAATGGAAATCACCCTGGGGCACTGTCAAGCCTGCGCTGATTCCTTAGGCATCGCGCCGGAATTAGTCCAAACTGTAGCTAGAGTAGAGTCTCAGGGTGATCCAAAAGGATTCTTATTTGAGCCTCACGTATTTAGCAAGTTAACTAATCATATTTATGATCAGACTCGTCCCGATTTATCTTATCCTAAATGGGACAAAACAAAATACCCAAAACATAAAGAAGATAGATTAGTTCAATTTGGTAAGGCAGTTTATCTTGAGCCTTTGCGAGCCTATGAGTCTGCAAGTTGGGGCTTGTTTCAGATTATGGGCTACCATTTCAAAGTTTGTGGTTACAGCTCCGCTCTTGCAATGTCAGCAATCTTGCAATCGAGTGTTGAAGCAAATGTAACTGCATTTGGTAAAATCCTACAGAGTATGTATTTGATTGATACTCTTCGTGCTAAAGAGTGGGAGAAGTTTGCCAAGATCTATAATGGTCCTGAATATAAATTAAATAACTATCATATTAAGATGCAGAATGAATATGACCGAATTATTAATACCAAAGTCGCTTGATGATACGGCTGCTGATCTAATTAAAGAATGGAAGCCGTTCCCTAAGCAAGAACTATTTCTTTCCATTCCAGAATCAATTAAAGAAGGTTTCTACGGGGGCGGAGCAGGAAGTGCCAAAACAGAAACCTTAATGATGTATCCAATCGTAAGAGGTTGGTACAAGAATCCTAGATTCAAACAGCTCTTTCTACGACGGACTAATCCAGAGTTAAAGCTCGAGATTATCCCTCGTATGAAACAGATTTATCCTAGATTTGGTGCCACGTGGAATGGTCAAGACCAGGCTTTTACATTTCCGGCTCCTGATCAATACGGCTCTGGTTTAAGAGGTAATTCTGGTGCAGTCATTGCGTGTGGACATTGTGAGACAGAAGATGATGTCCACCGATATGATGGAATGGAAATCAATCTTTTTACGCCAGATGAGCTTACGTCGCTTACGGAGTGGATCTTCCTTTACATTGGATATACAAGAACTAGAGCTCCTGTTGGGTCCGGATTGCCCGAATGCATACGAGCTGGCGGTATGCCAGGAGATATTGGACATACATGGGTTAAGAAGCGATTAGTTGATCCAGCTCCTAAAGGTTCAAAGATTATTATTGGCAGGGGTGGTAACAAACGAATCTATATTCATGCAACTTATCTTGATAATCCTCATCTCGGTCCAGCTTATGGGCAGACTCTTGCTGCAATGCCAGAGGCTGAACGTAGAGCCAAGTTGGGAGATTGGGAAGCATATGAAGGTTCAGTATTTGACGAGTTAAGAACTAGACAATACCCTGATGAACCAGAGCATGCTTTACATGTAATAGAGCCCTTCGAGATTCCCGACTGGTGGCCAAGAATGATTATTGGCGACTGGGGAATGAGGGCAATGACATACGTTGGGTTCTTTTCAATCTCTCCTTCTGGAAGGTTATATCTTTATCGTGAGTTAGCCTGGAAGAATGAGAAGATTGCTCAGTGGGCTCCGGTAGTAAAAGAGTTTGCTGATAGAGAGAATCCAAGAACGATTAAGTTCTGTAAATCAGCAGGACAAGATCGCGGGCAAGAGAATACAATTCAGTCTCAGATTGAAGATGCGTTAGGTAGGTTTATTGAGCTTTCCACGAATACGGCTGGTTCTCGTATAGCAGGAAAGCAATTAGTTCATGAGTATCTCAGGTGGAAGCCACGTCCTATTATTCCACTAAGTGAGATACCTATATTTGATGAAGGATATGCTCAGTGGCTTTATCGTAATAAAGGTGCAGATGATCACAAGAATTATTTAAGGCTATTTGATCCTCCCAGTGAAGAAGTTAATATTCCAAAGCTACAAATCTTTAAACAGTGCAAATTAATGATTATAGCTCTCCAGTCTTGCTCATATGCTAAGCCAGGCAAAGATGGAATTAAACCGGAAGATGTTGCCGAGTTCCCAGATGATGATCCTTATGATACATTACGCTACGCATGCGACTCTGCAGAAAGATATTTTGAGGAGTCTGCTCAAGAATTCGAACGCATTCAGGCACAGGAACAACTTATTAAAACCCTCCAGAATACAAACGACTGGACCGCATTTTATCGTAATATGAATAAAGTTGAAACAACTAATCGGATGCAAGTAGTTAGACCATTTCATAGAGGTAGGAGACATTAATCATGTGGGGATGGTTAAGAGAATTCAGAAATGTTTGGAATGAACCTACAATATGTTCTTCCTGTGAGCTTCTAAAGGTTGAGTTGAGCAACGAAAGACTAGAGAAGCAAAGACTTCTTAATCGTCTTTTGGCTCCTCAGCTACAAGAGCCCGAACGATTAACGGCTCCAGAAGTTCAGGTTCCAATTGGGACAAAGCATATTCCTTGGAGAGTTAGACAGCAAATGCTTGAGCAAGCTGATAGAGAGAAGGCTCAAGTGATAGCTGAATTTAAGAAGAGAGATGCTGAAGCTCGCAAAGCTAATCCTACTTCTATTACTCCAGCTACTACGATTGAAGAATTAGAACAGAATCTTGGAATTGTAGAGGAGAAGTAGATGCCATTCTTTCAAGAAGATAAAAAGAAGAAGCCTGCTGAAGCTGCAAAGCCAGTAGCTCAAAAGCCTGATATGGTAAAGCGTATTCAGGATGCAGCGATGGCTCAGCGAGAACGTGATCTCAAAGCTGAAGAGGAAAAGAAAAAGAAGAAGGGCGTGAATACGGCTCCTTCTCAGGGAGTTCTCAGCCGTCTTTATGACATGTTCGTGGGGACTTCGGAGAAGAAGTAATGCCCGATCTTAAGCTGCCAAGTGAAAAGATTCAGCGTCTATTGCTCGAAATCGTTGAGCACTTTGACGGCGAGGATAGGGCTGTTCACGAGAGACAGATTCGCAAATGTCGTAGACTTAAATTATATTGGGATAACATCTTTCAGGCATGGTATTCGGAGGTAGCACATGATTGGCGAATCTGGGATAATTCAATCTCAGAAGACACAGCAGACCAAGCCTATTATGACAAGCCAGTCAATACCTTCAGGGCCTATACTGAAACGATTATTGCTGCTTTATCTGTTACTACTCCTTCTGCAAAGTGTTATCCAGAGGATGCCGATTCTTCATTAGATACCGTAACGGCTAAGGCTGGGGATAAAATTAGTTTACTAATCAATCGACATAATAATGTTAATCTTCTTTGGCTAAAATCTCTCTATACTTATTATACGGAAGGGACTGTCTTCTTCTATTCCTATCCGAGAAGTGATGAAAAGTATGGGACTTATGAAGAAGTTCAGAGAGAAGAAGAATTAATTGATAAGGATATGATTAAGTGCCCTGTCTGTGGTCAGATGACTGAAGTAGATGAGACACAGGATATATTTCAGCCAGAAGAACAACCACAAGATAACTGTCCAAACTGTGGCAATCTTGTGACGATGGAACAAACAACGCAATCATTCTCAACAACCAAGATTGTTGGCAAGACAAAGCATCCAAAGTCTCGTGTCTGTCTAGAAGCATATGGCGGTCTATACGTTAAGATTGCTAACTATGCTAAGACTGCAGAACAGACACCATACCTCATTCATTCCCAGGAAGTTCATTACGCTTCTGCAATGGAAGAATATGAACATCTCCTTGGTAATCCAAAGTTACTGAATCAACTAAAGTCCCAGGGTGTAGGTCCAATGGATACCTATGCTCAGTGGGGACGATTGAATACTCTTTACATGGGAGAATATCCTAACTATGTAGTTACTAATCGAAAGGCTTGGTTGCGTCCTTGCTCTTACAATATTCTTGGCGATCAGGAGGATGTTAAAGAGCTAAAGAAACTCTATCCTCGTGGAGTTAAAGTTTGTTTAGTTAATGATGAATTTGGTTCAGCCGAACCACAGCTCCTCGATGATTATTGGAGTATCTCAGTTAATCCACTTGAAGATTATCTAACTCATGACCCAGCTGGAATCCCACTAGTTGCGCCACAAGAAATTACTAATGACACTATTTCTTTGGTTCTCCAGACAATGGAACATGGAGTTGGACAAACCTTTGCCGACCCTGGGGTGCTCAACTTTAAGTCATACCGAGATACGGAAACTATACCGGGCGGCGTTTATGAAGCGACGCCGAAGAGTGGTAAAGGACTTTCGGAAGCATTCTATCAAGTAAAGACAGCTACATTAAGCTCAGAAGTATTACCATTCTTTGAGCTGATTCAATCTTTAGCTCAGTTAGTCTCTGGTGCTCTACCTAGTTTATTCGGCGGCCAACTGGATGGCTCGAATACGGCTAGTGAGTATTCAATGTCTCAGGCTCAAGCGAGACAGAGAATTCAGAATACCTACAAGCTATTCACATCTGTTTGGAAAGAAGTTCAAGGTAAAGCGATTCCAATGTTTATTAATAATATGAAAGCCGACGAGAAGGATGTTCAGAGACTTCCAGATGGCTCATTTATTAATATCTTTATTCGTATGTCTGAGCTAGAAGGTAAGATTGGTAAGATTGATCTCGATGCTGCTGATAACTTACCACTTACTTGGTCTCAGATTAAAGATACTATTATGAAGATGTTTGAATTGCAGAATCCTTTATTCTTGGAGATGTTAACGGCTCCTGAGAATATTCCAGTTCTACGCGATGCTATTGGATTAAATGATTTCTATATTCCTGGTGAAGATGACCGTAGCAAACAAAATGATGAAATCCGTCAACTCTTAGAATCTGAAGCTATTCAAGATCCAGAGACTGGTCAATTCGAACCGTCTGTTGATATCGATCCACTCTATGATAAACACAATATTCAATTTGAGATTATTAGGCAGTGGGCTACTAGTGAAGCTGGTCGTCTTACTAAGATCGAGAATGAAGCTGGTTATCAGAATGTATTACTTCACGGTCAGAAGCATTACTTCGAGATGAACAAGCAATTGATTCTACAGCAAGGTGCTGATGAATCGAAAGGCAAAGATAATCCTGAGAAGCCGAAAGGCTCTAAGGAAATAAGTGGAGAAGAAGATGTCCCAGTTACCAGCTAACGATGCTCCGGCTTTGTCCGGAAAGAGTGTCGATGATATTTTCAAGGGTTTATCTGATGGGGATGACCAAGAAACTCTTGATTTAACTAAGCCACTCAAGAAGCCTGCGGCTAAAGAAGATAAGACAGAAGACAAGGAAGATAAAGAAGATAAAGATAAGAAGCCAACTGAAATCTCTGATGAAGACGAAGACAAGGATAAAGACAAAGATAAAGATAAAAACGAAGATGAAGATGAAGACGAATTAGCTGAAATCTTAGAGGATCTTGAAGAGCCAGATGAAGAGAAGTTAGAATTAACAACTCCTGTTCGTCGGCGCGAGATTCTCAAGAAGTATCCTAACCTCTTCAAAGATTTTCCATATCTTGAGAAGGCTTATTACCGTGAGCAGCAATTCACGGAAATTCTTTCTACTATTGATGATGCTAAAGAGGCTGTTAAAGCCAAAGATACATTAGAGAATTACGTTGATGACATGGTTGTCAAAGGCAATGTCAATAACGTTCTAAAGCTTATTAAAGATACAAATCCAGATACGTTTGCTGGAGTTGTTGACAATTATATGGATCATCTTATGAATGTTGACAAGGAAGCTTACGGTCATGTCCTTGGCAATATTACAAGGAATATTATTCTTGGGATGGTTCAAGAAGCCCAAGATAATGGTAATGAAGACTTGAAGGTCGCTGCACTATTACTGAATAAGTATGCGTTTGGCACTTCCAAGTTTACGGCTCCAAGTAAATTAGCAAAGGCTGAAAACGCCGAAGGCAAAGATAAAGAAACAAACCTCTCTAGACGAGAGCAAGAATTTGCTGAACGCCAAGTTTCTTTAGTTACAGCTGAAGTAGAAACTAAAGTTAATAATTCAATCAAGAGCGCAATTGAAAATAATATTGATCCTAATGGTGTAATGACTGAATATATCAAGCGTAATGCCATTAAGGATGCACAGGAGAAGATCACTGAATTAATTTCTAAAGATATTAGATTGAAGAAGATTGTTGATAAACTGTGGGAAAAAGCCGCAGCCGCAAACTTCTCTGACACATCCAAGGCTGAAATTAGAAAAGCATTCTTATCTAAAGCCAAATCATTACTATCACCAGTCCTAAAGAGTGCTAGGAATGAGGCTCTAAAGGGAATGGGTCGTAAAGTTAAAGAAGTTGATACTGAAGTTATTGAAGATAATGATACGGGTGAAAAGCCCCAGCGTCAAAGAACAGAGCGCCGCCTTAGCTCCCCGGATAAGGCCAAGTTAGACTCGTTAAAAGGTAAGAATAGCTACGATGCACTGCAGTCACTGATGGGAGACTAGAGTGTCAATAACAGCCGTCCTAAAGAACTATGTTAAATTCTCTGGGGACCAGGAGAGTGAATTAGTTTACACTTCTGGTGATTTAACTGACTCACCTTGTATTCAGGAGTTAGTTAGCCTCTCCATTGGAAATAACACAGTCAACATTCCTGATGTTGATGCTTTCACTGTTCACGGGCTTGCAATTGTTCCACCTAGCCTAAATGCAGTGGAGCCAATTCTAAAGGGGGTTGGTGGAGATACAGGTATCACATTAAGTGCAACGCAGGTTTCTGTAGTTATGTTAGGGTCCACACCTCCTGCTTCAATTGTAATTAACGTTGCTGCAGAAGTGATTGGATTACGTCTAATTTGGTTTTAACAAGGAGCTAAGATGGCAGTTACCGAAAGTCAGGTAGTTGCATTAGAACTTGAACGCGTTATTCCGAAGATTCAGACACTCTTCGAACGTGATGACTTGTTCTTCTCAACTATCAAGAAGCGCGATGTAGAGAAAATCTCTAATCGCCAGATGCGTATTCCATTAGAGATCCGTCCTGGTGGATCTTTCCAGTATTTCAATGCTGATGGTGGAGACTTAGGACGCGGTGGTGGGCCGACCTTTGAAAAGGCTGTGGTCAACTCCGTATTCCTTTCAGAGAATATTGAATATACCAAGTTGACTCAGTGGTCTACTGATAGCGATCGTAAGGCTATTGTCAATGCCGTTCGTAGGTTAACGGCTACGGCAATGGATGAATTACGGCGTCAGTTAGATTCACAGTTAATGCAGGGTGGTAATGGTGTCGTTGGAACTATTACTACTGTTACAGTTAACGTAGGAAATGATCAATATCTTTTAAATACTGATGGTTTCGGTGCTCGTCTTGTTCGATACGGGCAGACCGTTCAGGTTTTTGATACAACTCTTGCTACTCTTCGTGGCACGGGTGTTATTACCTTCTGGGATGTGGCTAACAAGATTATTCAGGTTACGCCAAATATTGCTGGTTCAGTTGCTACCGATGTCATCGTAGTGATGGGCATCTCTTCGCCCACCTCACTTCCTGCTATTTATGGAGTTCCTTATCATCATTCAAATGCATCGACTGGTACTTGGCTTGGATTCGCGCGTTCTACTACGCCTGAAATCCGTTCCAACGGTGTAAATGCGAGCAGCAATCCGCTCTCACTTCCACTTCCACGTCTTGCAATTAATCAGATTGGTAATCGTGTTGGTATCAATAACTCCTTCAATCCTACTGCCTGGATGCACCCTGCGCAGCAGCAGGCTTATGAGGAGATTGGTCAGTTAGTTATCATGATTAATAAGGCCCCGAAAGATGAGGGTCTTAATATGTATTTTGGTGGCAATATGCAGATGGCTGGTGCTGGAGTTAAATGCTCCTTCAACTGGAATCCAGCTCGTATTGATTTGATTGTTGATGAGGTCTGGGGTCGTGGAGAGATTCTCCCGCTTGGATTCTATACCACTGATGGACGACGGATCTTTGAGATTCGTGGACCTTCGGGTGGTGTTGCCACTGCGGAAATCTTCTACATGGTTCTTGGAACTCAGTTCTTCGTTACCAATCCAGCAGCTACTGCTTACATTTATAATCTTGCAGTTCCTTCTGGATACTAAGGAGATATTAAAATGCCAGCTGATACACTCAACTTTCAAGATTATTCCACTGTTCAGGATAGATCACAGCCACAGGCAAAGACTCTTGCCTCAGCCAATACAATTGCTCCATCTGGATTCCTTACTGTATTAACTGGTAACACAGTTGTTAAAACCATTACACCTCCTATGGCTGGATTGCATATGCTTGCTATTCAGTTTGCTGGAGCGGCTGGTGTTGATGCTACTGGTAACGTTCTGACTGCAAAGGCTTCAGTTGCAGGTGAAGTTATGTTACTAGTTTACAATCCAATTACTGCTAAGTATGTTCCTGTTGGTTAGTTAGCCCTAGGAGGGAGAGTATCTTCCAAGTGCTCTCCCTTCTATTTTGAGGAATTATGGCTGAGAAAATAGAAACTGTTAATCAGTATCTAGAAGACAACTTCGGAATTGATACTGATGATAGTAAACCGATCTTTCGAGTTGTATTTTCAGACGAACAATTTGAGAAACGAGAAACCAAATTTACCAACATTGGTATTGAACTTTTATACCCAGAGGTTCGAGAACTACCTAAATATCAATGGATTAAAGGTATGTATGTTCTTGAACGCAGGGTTCTTGTTCCAGATGATAATCTTAAAGAGCTAGCTGGGCTTAAGAAATCATATGAGCCTGTCTGGGTATTTCAGGGGGCTGATGGCTTTCCAGTTCCACCTACAATTTTAGGATGTAAAACTGTTATTGATGTCTTATATGCGGCTCTCGGCAAATCGAGCCTAGCTAAATATAAAGAAGATATTCCTGCAATTGGGAGTCCTCAGGAACAGTATGAAGCTAATAAAGCTAGTATTGATCAAATTGAAAATGAATTATTTGGTGATGAATCTAATTTAGGACAAGAAACAATCAATGCTAGTGGCAGTGCAATTGTTATGCCTGCTAATTATGAAAGGAAACACTAATGTCAATGGTAGGTTCGTTTCCAAGTATGAGGGAATTGAATCGTAAGACTGTCCGTGGTGCTGTTAATCCATTAGATAAGTCTACGCTAGTTTCTATTTACCCTCGCCCCATCAAGTTCTTCAATTTAACTCTAACTCCTGGATTATGGAACTTAGAGGCTGGTAGTGTTGAAGAACCAGCAATTTTAGTCGTTGGGCCATCATCTTGGTTTAGAGATGTTGGACCTGACGAGCCGCTAATCGAAATCGTGCAATCATCCGTGCAAATTGCGGCTTCTCTCATTCAAGACTATCTGAGTGGAATGTTTGCCTGCAATATGCACGATTCGATGCCTGGATTGTTTTTCGTTCCTGGCTGTAAAACTCATCAGGATGGTTCTATTAATTCAGAAAAAACACTTGAGTGGATTAAGGAAGAACATCAGCATCTTATCGCAGCGGCTGTCAAAACTCAACTTGGTTATTGGAGAAATCTTATTAGATATGGGGATGCTCTTTGGGCTCGTTCCAATGGTAATCCTCTTGTTATTAATGATGAGACTCGAATGGCTGCAAAGTTACTCGGTTCTCAAGATAAAGATTGGATGAAAGATTTCCAGAATCAAGGTCAGATTCGTTGCTTTGCTTGCGGCTCATTCAAGAGTCCTGATTATCCAATTTGCCAGGCTTGTCATACTATCGATCCTCAGCATCCAAAAGCGCATTTAATTCAGAAAGCCGCAAGTGGACCATTCGTAGGCTTGACCAGCACAGGTAAATAAATGCCCATCCTGTTAGCTTCTGAGGTGATGGACTTAGCCGCGGCTGCAATGAATGACGTGGATAAGACCACCTATGATTATGATACGCAAATCCCGTATCTTAAGATGGCACTTCAGGAGCTACAGGAGATTTTTGAGCTGAATAGTCTTGCAGTAACTGAGCAGAGTTCAGCCGCAATTCCTGTAAATGCTGGAGTGACTGAGATTATATTCAATGCACCTAGTCAGCCGCGTTTACCTGATAACCTTATTGAGCCTCAACAGCTTTGGGAACGACCAAGAGATATTAATCCTTTCGTTCCAATGGTTCGTAAGGAATTCATTCCACATGATCTAGTTGGCGTTCAAGCTAATATGTTTACATATTGGGTTTGGCAGGATAACAAGATTCTTCTGCTTTCATCCAATGCTGATAACGATATTAAGATTGACTATATAGGATCTTTATTCCCAAAATATATTCGAGAAGAGACAATCCTTCCAGTTCAAAATGGCCAAGGGTATCTTGCTTATAAAACAGCTGAATTAATGTCTGATATGATTGAACACAATATGGAAAGAGCTCAATCCAATGGTGGACGAGCATTGATGGCAATGGATAGAATTTCAGGTATTACGATTAAGAGTAAGCAGCAGATTATGGCTCGACGTAGGCCATTCCGCGCTGCTTATAAGAGAACAGGAACTTGGTAGACTCTGGCGCATATTAATAACGATATGTGCTGGCCTAACGACGGCTGGAGTAGCAAATGCCTGGAAATGAACAGTTTGGTCGTGGAAGTGTTTGGGCATCATTAAAATCTGTATTTAATATTGATGCTGGCTGGTATATATTTGCGGGAGTTCCAATTAGTGGAGCTAGTGGAACTTTTGCAGGTAAAGCAGGCCCTGGAGCTACAGTAATTGACTCTACTACTGGAAATAATTATACAAATCTAGGAACAAAAGCTTCACCAGTATGGGCATCTGTTAACCTACCAGCACCTATTGGAACTGGTGGATTAACTGGAGGAGGTTTAGGTTCTATTGGCAATGCCAAGATGACCTATGACTTTGCCTCAGATGGTGGTGCGATTTCTACTATTACTCCCCTTAACTCTCCTACGCTTCCAGCAGGAGCAATTGTTCTAGGAGGCGTAATCGATATTACTACTACACTTACCTCTGGTGGTGCAGCTACTATTGCGCTAGGTTTTGGTTCTGGTGCTCAGGTCGCTGCATTGAAAGCTGCTACTGCTGTTGCATCTTATGCTGCTGGTACTACATTAGTAATGATTCCTATCTTTACATCAGCTACCTACTTAAAATTAACTGCTGCAGCTAGAATGACTCTAACAGTTGCTGCAGCTACATTAACTGCTGGTAGAATGGATATAAATGTGGCTTACGTTCAAGGGAATGTGTAATTAAATTTAGGGGATGGCGAGGCTCTGGGACTTACGTTGACCCCAATCGATGTGAGAAAAGAGAACCGAGCTATCCCCTATTCATAACATGGCAAAACAACTAAGAGGACATCCACCGGCTGAAATTAGTAAGTTTGGTGGATTATGGAGACGCGGAGACGCAGAAACAACTCCGCTTGATCATTTTGCTGAATCTGACAATATAATTTCTATTGGTGATCAGACTGTTGTTACTAGACCTGGAATTGGTATTTCTCAAGATGTAGCCGTTCCACTTGAAAATGTAAGACGAATTTATAACTATAACACTGGAGAAGCTAATACACAGTTAGTTTTAACGGTTGACGCTGGAACCGGAAGGATTTATCACGTCATTGATGCAACTACTGTATTTGGTCCTCTCTTAACAATTTCTGGAATGGAGGATTTCGCATTTGCTCCCTATGGTGGTAGAGCATATATCTCTCCATTTGCTTCTTTCCCTCAGGGTGATTTAACCATTGAAAAGGGACTAGAAGACGAGTTTGTTTACGTTTATGCTGGTGATGGAACGGCAGCTCGTAAGGCTGCTGGTGCTCCATTAACTGGCAATATGACGATTGCTAATGGAGCAGCCGGTAATACAGACCCAGGTTTACATATCTTCGGTTTTGTTGCCGAGACTATCTCTGGATACTTAACGGCTCCTGGTCTCCTCGAAACATTTACTACCGCTGCAGCTTTTTCAGTTAGTTTTACTGTTATTCCAACTTCAGGAGACCCAAATGTTGTTGCTAGGCATCTCGTTGCGTCAAAAGTTATACCAAGCTATAACGGGAATCTTGAAGGATACGACCTCTTCTTTGTTCCCGGTGGGACTATACCCAATAATACTGATACTTTTCTTAGCAATATTTCTTTCTTTGATCAGGATCTTTTAGATGATGCTAGCCACTTGCTGGATAATTTTGAAGAGATTCCTGCAGGGGCTCACCTTTCTCTTTATAATGAACGCCTTGTTGTTGGTGCAACTTTTGACGATATTAATCTTGCTTTGGTTTCAGCCAGAGGGGAGCCAGAAGCTATTAATCAGATTAGCGGTATTCTCTCTGTTCAGCCTGATGGCAACCCTATTACTAATGGACAAGAATTAAGGGATGTTTTTTATTTATTTAAAAGAACACGAACTATTGCTTATGTTGACAATGGTGATGAGCCATCATCTTGGGAACCAACGATTGTTGATAATGCTGTAGGAACATGTGTTCATGGAGTTGCAACAGTTCTTGACTCTGGAAGTTCTTCAGCTGATTTCCTTATCATATGCGCATTCTCAGGAGTTTATTTATTTAATGGAAAATTTATAACTCCTGAATTATCTTTTAAGATTAATGATCTTTGGCTTTTATTTGATAGAAATGAATTTGGCAAGTTACAAGTCATACAATCTCCAATCCGTAAGAATATCTACATTGTATTACCAGATAGGACCATGCTTGTTGGTAGTTATGATGGCGGTTTAGACTCTAAAAATCTCTCATGGTGGCCTTGGTCCTTCAGAATGGGAGTTAACACAGTGGCAATTGTTAATATTGATGAAATTGTTATTGGCGCAGATTTGGGGACATAATGCCAGTTAGAACCTATACCGGCCTCGATCTTATTAATTACTCTGAAACTGATAATACAGGCGAGGTTGAGGCCCTTGGTACTGTTAGTAGACTTGTAGTTCCTATCTCACAGGCTGTATTATCTTTAGTCGCTAGTGGTAATGGTGCATCATCTACTCCATCTGCTTTTGATATAGAGGCATTTGGATCTGTTGATGTTCATGGAGAATTAGATTTTGATGTATTTCCATCTATTCCAGATAACGCAGTTATTATGCGAATTAGAGCTAAGATGGAAGCTACTATTACTGCTCAATCTAATGCCACAATTCCATTAAATGGAGGATTGGTTGCAGTTGGTGGTAAAGTTTCTTGGGTTACTAATGCGCTTGAATTAACTGATCTTACAATCGTTGTAGATGATAATATGGGACCTGGGGTTAACTTAAGTGTAACCCAAAACGCATCAATAACTTTCTCTACTGAACAAGTTTTAGATTTTAGCCCTGTAGGTATCACAAAGGCTCAGTTAGTTGCTGATTATACTGACCATGATTGGGCTCTTGAATGTGAACATGCAAACCCAACTATATCACGGGATTCAACGGCTACTACTGGTGCAGTTGGTGACTTCTCAAATACTGTCACGCTTAATAATTTCCAGTTTATTGTTGAATACGAATCAGGCCCGGAAGTTTCTTTAACTCCATCTGGTGGTAATGTCGAGAGTGGACAAATTATTCAGGTTTCATCTCCTGATGTTGATCCACAAACATTAACATATGCTGCTCTACAGGGCAATAAGGTCATTCCAATACCTATCAGTCCTGAAGGAGAGCTAGAGATTCCAGCTCCACCAACTGATCCATGTTTAGATTGTCTTACTGGTTGTACAGAGTGTGATGATTGCTTTACGGTTTGTGAAGAAGATTTAGAAGGTGAAGCATGTCAAGCATGTATGGAAGCATGTCTTGATTGCTTAATTAATTGCTTAGAAGATTTAGAGGATGCTGAAGAGTGTCAAGATTCTACTCAAGATCCTCCAGCCGCTATCCCAATTGTTATTATCTGTAGTGGTCCTCCATTCCCCGGTGGTTCTGTTCCACTTGGTAACTTTACAATTCTTGTTGCCAATGCTTCTGGCATCTATCATCTAGTTGATGGTAAGGCAGAAGATACATTATATTCATCTGTTAGGGATGGAACAACATTCGATGTTAAAATCCCCAATCCTGGTGCTAAGACTGGATTCTTCAGGAGTTAAAGATGGCTAGGGTTGGAATTTCTGGAGATATCATTCATACTGTTGGAGTTAGATATCGAGTTAAGGGTGTAGGATCATTTCAAACTCGATTATATAATATGGGTGAAGTTGATGATAACTCTTTAAAGTTTAAGAATTTAGATAATATTACGCTTGGAGCTAAGAAGAATCGGGAGAAGACGGCTCTAGCTAATTTCCAAGATCAAGGAATTCAGATTCGATTTAGGACTGTCTTCTTTGGGGAACTTATTAATTTATCTAAAATTTCATTATTCTATAAGCCAGTTGCTGAAAGCTACCCGATTAAGACCGGCGGTGCTTAATGCCTACAACCGAACAAATTATTCAAAGATTAAATAAACTTAAAAGCACTCTACTTACATCTGGATTATCACAAACTAATCAACCTCTATTTGAAGTTATCAATCGACTCATTCAAGCTATTATTGACTCTAACGTAGGCGTAGTAGAAATTACTGGGGGTAGTGGAAGTGGTGGATTAGCAAATCAGCCATACTTAACACATCAGAATGCTTTAGCTGATTTACCATCTTCACGACAGTTACTAGCCGGCGATAATGTCAATTTTGATGATTCAGTCTTCGGCGAACGGACGATTGATGTTTTATTAGATTTTATCATTAATGCTGATCTTGTAACATGGACTGATGAAACAGCATCGTTTCCAGATTCTAGATGGTTATTAGCTGGTCCATTTATTACTATCGATACATCAGTTGCAGGTCAAATTATTATTAGCGCAGTGTCCCCAGATAGAGAATGGTCAGTTCTAACTAATGGTGATGCTGTTAATCCAGAATTAATATTTGCCGATGGCGATGTGATAATGACACACATACCATAATGGGATTTGCAAGACGTAACGAAACCGATGATGCTACTTGGGCTAGGGCATGGGATGCAGATGCCGTATCTGATTTAGTATCTATTTCGGCTATTGGAGGAACGGCTGGTCCTCATCATGGCGATATTGCACTTGTTGATGCCAATGGACTTTATTATCTATGGATGGATGATGGATCTTGGCGTCCATTAACTCCAGATTATGAAGAAGGTAGTTGGACACCAGTAATTGGTGGAAGTGGTGGAACTACTGGACAAACATATGGTTTACAAAATGGTAGATATGTTAAAGTTGGTTCATTAGTTACATGCTTCTTTGCTGTTCAACTTTCTGCTAAAGGGACTATTACTGGAAACGTAGAGATTCAAGGATTACCATTTACTATATCAAATGATTTTGGAGTATTCCGCTCAGTTTGTTCATTAAACTGGTTTGATCTTGCAACTGCACAATTAATCATACAGGGTGGATGTATTGAGAATACTACTGTAATGTTCGTTCGTGCATTAGCCGCAGCGGCTGTTACTATGGGTAATACACTTGCTGCAGCAGATATTAATGACGATACTGCCTTTAGTGGCACGTTTATATATATTGCCCAGAGTTAAACCATGAAATTAGAAGAAGTAATCCTTAGAGGAGTATTTGCTGCTCGTCCAGCCGCTAACACCGTGGCTGTTGGTACTTTGTATTATGCTACAGATACTCTTGTCACATATCAATCAGATGGTTCTTCGTGGAATAGTTATGCTGATAGTGGTTCTGGCTCTTCTAGTTCTAGTATTTCAGCAATCCCTGGAGTAGATGGACTAGACGGCGAACAAGGTGAACAAGGTCTTCCTGGTATTCAAGGATTAACTGGAAGTATTGGTCCGACTGGTCCTACTGGCCCAAAAGGTTCTGATGGATCTCCCGGTATTTCTGGTATTGACGGAGAAGACGGCTTTGATGGATTCCCTGGTATTCAGGGAGATAAAGGCTCTCAGGGAATTCAAGGTTTACAAGGATTAGTTGGACCACAAGGATTAGATGGTAATGATGGAGAAGAAGGATTTGGATATCCTGGTCCTGTAGGTTCGAGAGGTTCTACAGGGGCTACAGGTCCATCCGGTATACAAGGTTCTCTTGGACCTCCAGGAATAGATGGAGAGGACGGAGAACAAGGATCTCAAGGATATCCCGGAACACAAGGTTCTAGAGGAATACAAGGAATTCAGGGAGTACAAGGAGTTCCTGGATTAGATGGTTTTGATGGTGAAGATGGATTTAATGGAACTCCTGGAACTAATGGTTCACAAGGAATACAAGGTCCAACTGGTCCAACAGGAATAACTGGATCACCTGGTATTCCAGGACTAGATGCTGAAGAATCAGAATATCCTTATATCATCCCAGGTCCAATTGGTAAGACTGGTCCTGCGGGAAGTGGAGGCGGAGGTAGTGCTACTACAGTAGAAGTAAATTTAAGTGCTACACCTGTATGGAGAGGAACATTTACAATTACTGATGCTGCTATAAGTGGAACAAGTAAAATATTAGCATGGCAAGCTCCAGGTCCTTATACAGGTAAAGGAACTAGAGCAGACGAAGCTGAAATACAACCTGTATCTATAATTGCTGTAAATCCTGGAGCTGGTTCTGCATTAGTATATTGGCAAACACCCCCAATGATTACTTATAGCCCAAGTCCTATATTAGGTCATTACATGAATGTAGTAACAAATATCGTTACTCAGCCTAAAGATCCTCAAGGTATTGTTCTTGGGAGTCGTCTTAGACTTGGTAAGGTCAGAGGAAACGTAAAATTCACTTACATGGTGATGTGACATGGCAGTAATCGAAGGCGGAGTTTCGGCAGCATTAGCAGGTGTAGGTGCAGAAGCATCTTCTCCATTACATACTGTCCGAATGCCAGTTTCTTTTGGTTCTGGCGGATGGTATAGAATGGGTCCTAGCAGCGGAACAATGGCTGCAGCATTAACGGCTCAATCTGAAATATTTCAATTTAGATATGTTACTGCTGCATCACGAATTGCTTTAATTTATAAAGTTTCAATAAGTGCAGGAATAAACTTAGCTGCGACCGCTGCTGCTTTAGTCGCATTTCGATTAACTGTAGCACGTGCTTGGACTGCGGCTGGAACTGGTGGAACTCGTATTGTTTTAACTGGTGATAATTGTAATTTACGCACATCGATGTCTGCATCAGAGGTTAATGATGCTGGAATATCAACTACTACAGGATTAACCGCTGGAACTAAAACTTTAGATACTACTGATATTGGAGCTATTGCTCAAGGTATTGGAACTGGTGCAATTACTACCGCTGCAGCTTTACCACTTATCCCTGTAACAGCATTATTCGATGCAGATGGTGAAGGTCAATGTCCTTTAATTCTTGCTAATCAAGAAGGATTTGTAATTCGTATTGGTGCTAATACCTTTCCTGCAACCATGACATGGCACTTCTGCGTGAATGTTTTGTGGGGAGAAGTTCCTGCTTTCTAGGTTAGGAGAAAACATGCCCCGAACAGCAAAGAGATTAGTTGGTCCTGCATTAATTGCAACTGGTCCAACTACGGTTTACACAGTTCCAGCTCTAACGAAGACGATTATTCGACAAATTCATATTTCAAATCCATCTGGAGCCGCTGTCACGTTTACCTTGTCGGTAGGTGCTGACGCTGCTGGCACTCGTTTATGGTCTACCTATTCAATTCCGGCGGCAGCGGCTGGAGTAGTTGATTCAGTTCGTGACATCTTTATGTATTTAGTTATGGATGCAGCCGAAATCCTTACCCTTTCAGCCGGAACGAACAACATCCTAGACATTACTATTACTGGTGATGAAATCACTCTTGGTTAATCATGAACTTAGAGGAAGTAATTCTTCGTGGGCTGGCCTCTGCACGTCCATTAGCTACAAGTGTGCCAGCCGGAAGTTTATATTACTCCTCTGATTCTAAAGCCACAGATAGATCAGACGGAACAAATTGGGAATCCTTCTCTGATGGCGGAAGTTTAATAGGCATTAGTGGAGCGATTGGTCCTCCGGGAATGGATGGTGAAGATGGATTAGATAGCTTTATTGGTATGGCTGGAGCTGTATCTAGTGGTAGTGCGGGCAGAACATTAATATCTTTTAATCAACCAAATTCCGGTAGCGGTCATAACCCTGCTGATAGCACACAATATTTCTTTTTAACTGCTTCTTCAAGTAACCCAGGAACTACTTCCAACGGTAACTTTGGTCCAGTAATGACCAGAGATGGAACAGTTACTAGGGTATTTATTAAAGTAGTTATAGGTGGAACATTAGGATCTAATCAAAATGTTACATTTACTTTACATAACAATACTCAAGCAACAAGTGAAGCAATAACAACAACAGGACAGTTGACGGCTAATCCATCATCTATTAGCAATACTGGAATGACTCTTGCGTTTACGGCAGGAGATGTATTGCAGGTTTCAATGACTACACCAGCCTGGACAACAAATCCAACGGGTGTTTTTTACTCTTTTGGTGTCGAATATACTCCAACTTAGTAATGGTTACTAAACGCTTAGGGGGTGATATAGGATGGCTGGCTTTGTAGCAGGAACTGATCGATTTGGTCCTCAAAAGAAAAGGCCTAATCCTGTAGAGGATATGTATAAAGTTTACAATTCCTCTGTTAGTCAACAGGCAGGCGATTATGATGATATTATGAGTAGATTTAAGGATATTTATAATACATCTAGAGGAGGAGGTGGAGACACTTACACTCCATACAGTGCTGATAAAGCTACCTATAACAAATCGGCTGATACTACTTCTGCACTAGCTAACCTAAAAGATCTCTCAGAGACTGGTGGTTTATCTGGTGCTGATCAGCAAAATTTAAGAGCTAGAGGCATATCTCCAATTCGTTCGATGTATGCCACTGCTCAACGTGATATGGATAGGAATAGACGCTTATCTGGTGGTTATTCTCCTAATTTTGGTGCTGTAACGTCTAAAATGACTCGTGATATGTCGAGTCAAATTGCAGACCAAATGGATAATGTTAATGCTCGTATTGCCGAAATGGTTCAATCTGGTAAGCTCTCTGCTGCTCCAAATTATGCGAGTGCGGCTCAGGCTGAATCTGAATTAGGTTCAAGATTTGCTTTGTCTAATCGTGATGCAGAGAATGAAGCTCGTAAATCTAATGCTATGGGAATGCTTGAATCCAAACGTAATAAGCAGAGTCTAGCCGCAAATGCTGCCCAGGGTATGACTCAATTATATGGAACTACTCCTGCGCTACCTAAACTTTATGGCGATCAAGCTATGGATACTGCTAGATTCCAGAATGATGTAAATCAGCAGAAGAAGCGGACTGCTATCGGTGGACTTCAGAGCATGTTGAGGAGATAAAATGGCATTTCTAGAATCCCTTCGAGCAACCAATGTATTTCCTCGCAGACCAGCTACTGATCGTCCATTCGGTATGCCTGATATTGATAGTGGTAATGTTGCTGAATTATTTAGACAGATTGGTCCACTTGCAAATTCAATGAATGATGAGAATATGCGTCGCGATAAAGAAATGATGGAATTTGAACATACATTAAAACAGCCAAGACCAGCTCCTATGTCTATGACACAGAGGGCTTATGGTGGCGGTCAAGCTCCTATGCAAGGATCAATTGCTGGGCCATCTTCTCCTATTGGTAACTTCTCTCCAATGCAGAGAATGTTTCAAGCTAGGGATCAACAAGAAAAAGAAGATAAATTCAAAGCTAGTCAATTTGCTAATGAACGTGCTGGTAAACTTCAGCAGGCAATGGCTGAAGGCAGTATGCGTAATACTGGAGAGATGGAACGCCTTGTTCAAGAGATTAATGCTCGTAAAGAGCTGGGAACTGCAGAGATGGGTTCTCGTGAAAGAATTGCTGAAAATCAATTAAAAGCTAAAACTGGAGAGACTACTGCTGATAGAGATGCTAGAGTAGCCGGAAGTGCCGCTGATAGAGCATCTCGTGAGAAGATTGCTGGAATGCCAGCTAGGGCTACTGAACCATCAGCTACTCAGCAGGGTAATGCAATGGAGAATAGATTTCAGCAGCTAGCTATTGATAATCCAGCTGCAGCCGCAATATTAACTAAAGATCCTGACACAAATCAAATTATATTCAAGCCTGGTTCGGATCCTAAGCAGATGGAATTTGTTAGAAATTATCTCAGGCAACAGCAAGGTTCTACTCAACAGAAAACCATTACTCAGAAGAATAGCAAAGGCCAAACTAGAACCTCAACTGATGGTGGTAAGACCTGGATGATGCAGTAATGTCAAAACTAGCTGATTTAGCAACTAAGAAATTTACTACTAAGGACTTCGAGGAAGCTCTTGCTCGAAATCTTGAAAAGAAGAAAAAGAAAGAGACTCCTGTAGAGACTCCCGTAGAGACTCCCAAAGATGATTGGAAAACTGTAGATGAGTCTGATTGGAAGACTGTAGAAGCTCAATCAGAAGCTACTAATCCAGAAAAAAGTTTATTTAACAAAGCTATTGATTGGTATAACGAGCCGCAAACCAACTTTGGTGAGCAGAGGAGTGAGGCTCTCAAGAATATTCCTCAGAAAGAAAGAATTAAGCATACTGGTGGACAGAATAAGTTACAAGATTTTCTTGCTGAAGTAGATGCTATGAGTGGTGGATTTAGACGTGGCGCATGGGAAGGTGTAGGTCGCGCTGCTGATATGATAATGACTCCATCTACAATTGTTGGATTACTAGGTGGAGGACTTGCTAATAAATTGGCTAGTGCTGGAATTAAAGGTGCTGGTGCTATTAATAATTTAGTTAGGGGAGGTGAAGCCACTGGAGTTATTCATGGTGGCAGAACCATGCTTGATCCTAATGAAAATGTAATGAATCGTATATTTGGTGCTCTTGAGGCTGCTGGGAGTGCTGCCGGAGTTAGATATGGCAATCTTCCCGAAGCCCCTACCGTGAGCAAACCAAAACCTAAAGTTAAGGTAACAGCCAAGACTAGTCCTGTAGTAGAGCCAGAAGTAAAAGCTACTCAACCAGAACTTCCAATTGAACCAGCGGCTGAAGTTCCTCTTAAAGAGAGCTCTGAAGAGATGGTTAAGAGGATATTCCCTGGAATGGAACGGGGTAAATCCAAATTTGATCTTTCTAAATCCATTAAGAATTTTGTCTCCGAAGAAGAAGGCTCAATTGACCTTTCTAGACTCTTCCAAGGTGAGGAAGATTTAGGTTACAGTGTTAGAACTAATGATCCAAATGCAATTGATATTGGTGAGGTTAGAGGCGAGCCTATTGATTTAGACCAAGCTGCATTAGAAGCAGGAGAAGGAACGGCTAAGCTTGTAGGACCAATTCGTCAATTCTTAGGTGATGAATCTGGTGAGATTAGGTTTGATAATCAACGCGGTAAAATGATTAACGAATCTGATGTAGTTCCTCCACCTGAAAAGGGAGAGTTTGAACTACCACATGAATTTGCACCTGAATTGATGCAACAAGCCGATGAAGCATTTGGTGGATATTCTCCTCGATTCGAGGCTAGAACTCCATCACCTGATATTGAACCTCTACCATCTATGTTTGATCGTCTCAAGCAAACTATGGTGGACGAGAGCGGCTCCGTTCCAAGAGAGCCAGAAGTTAAAAAGTATGATATGCAAGGTAGGTTAGTTAAGAAAACTGGTGAGCGTATATCTCCAGAAGATGCTAGGATTCAGAAACTTACTGATGATGCAATGAGAGCCGCTGAAGCAGAGAGAAAGACAATGCTTCGGTCAGGTGAGACTGAACTTACTCCAGAAGAGTTAGAATCGTTTAGAACTAAGATGCAATCTGGTGAACAGTTTGCTGAAGAAGTTCAGGCTTCGCCTGCTAGAGAAAACATGCCATTACTTCGTAGTAAAGATTATATTCCTGGTCAGGGTGAATCAGCTAAATCGGCTAATCGTCGTGAGGCTGGTTTCTTTGGTGATAGGACATCATTCAAGGAGAATCCACTTGAAGTTAAGCCTGAAGGATTTGCTGAGAAGACTAAACGTTTTCTAGCAGATGAGAAAGGTGAAATTGATCTTTCTGGACTTTTAGGGGATGAACCTATTCCTGGTCCTAAGATGGGTGCAAAGTCTGATTTATTGCATAGTGAAGAACTAACGCCAGATTTACCTATTACTAAGAGGGCTCAAAAACCTGAAGAACAACCAGGTATGTTGCGCCAAATCGTTGATGCCCCAATGGGTGCTATGTCAGTTGATTTACCATTTATTTCATCTGCTGCATTTAGACAGGCTTCGCCTTTAGCTTGGACAAAGGCTTGGGGTGAGTCTTGGGTGAAAGCAGCTAAGGCTTATGGTTCTGAAGGCGCTTATGATGCCACTATGAAAGAGATTATGGATAGTAAATTATTCAAACCTCGCTATCAACCATCTCATAATGCAAAGGGTGAGATAACAGGATATAAAGAAAAAGCCTCTATTGCTGAGGATCTTGGCCTTAAAATGTCTGACCTGAAGAACTTCTCAAGACGAGAAGAAGTTTCTAGGTCCATGTTGGCTGAGAAATTACCAGGTGGTTGGGGTGATCTAATTAAGCGTTCTAATAGAGCTTATTCTGCATTCCTTAACTGGACTAGAGCTAAGACACTAGAGAAGCTAATTTCAGAGCAGAAGTGGGCTGGTAATGAGAATGATGTCACCATTGCTAAAGGACTTGCTGAATTTATTAATGATGCTACAGGACGTGGTTCTCTCAAATTCCAAGGTCCTAAAGGTAGCCAATTAAATCTAGAAAGATCAGCTCCATTCGTTAGGAATGCTCTCTGGTCTCCAAGATTATTAGCATCAAGATTAAAATTTTTAAATCCATATACTTATACTAATGCTCCACCTGAAGTTCGCCAGCAGTATATCAATGGATTAATGAGATCAGCCGGAACTTGGCTAGGCTTTGCAGGTTTGGCTAAGATGGGTGGAGCAGAAGTCAATACCGACCCAACTAATGCCGACTTTGGTAAGATTAAAATTGGTGATACTAGGATTGATCCAGGTGCAGGATTTCAGCAATTATTAGTCCTTGCAGCTAGGGAATCTCCTAAAGCAGTAGGTGAACAGTTTGGATTTGACACAGGTCACTTTACTAGTTCTGCTACTGGTAAATCTCAAGAGTATGGAAAAGGATTTAGACCAAAGGATAGAATTTCAGTATTTGAGGACTTTGCTGCCTCTAAACTTCATCCTACCTATAAATTGGCTTATGATTTGATGAGGGCTTCCAGTGACCGTCCTGTCCATGTAGGTGATAGGATTGTTCAGATGACTCTTCCCATCATGGCTCAGGATATAATGGATGCGGCGAAAACGGACCCAGAGCTTGCTGCTATTCTAGGCCCGCTTTCGTCGGTTGGAATGGGAACTTCTACTTACGGGAGAGGCGATAGAATGTCTGATCCCGTATTTACTGATTCAATTGAACAGGCTCTCGGTCAACAGCCTGGCAGTTTAAGAGGCACTATAACTAAATGGTAGTGATTAGATACTGAACTAGATTCAATCGTTCAACTCTAGTTAAGTCTCTACACGCTGAGCTAATTTTGATATGCAATTCTGGATCATGGGCCGCTGACTGGGTTTGTTCCTGGTTAGCGGCTTTTGTATTTTCAAATGGTGTTCCTCGAATATCTGAATATCGTTCTGGACCGTAACAAACTGTTTCTCGAATCTCTCCTGCTTTCTCTCTCTTTTCCTTCCTTGCCGCCATCCATAACGTAGCAATAACAGCTATATCGCGTTCCGTATCAGCAATTGACTCATTCTTCGGAATCTTGTTTCCACTCTCCAATACGTAGAGACGGTATATCTTCTCGCCCAAACGCCCCACGAACCCAGCATCAACTGGAGAGTGACTGAACATACTAGCAAGAGTGCCAGCAAATTCATAATTAGCAGATGGAGCATTATTGTTAGCATAATCATGACTCTTGATGTCATGGGTTTCTGCCATTTCTTGGAGTAATTCGTAAAAGAGGGGACTGCCACATCTTTGCCTCTGTGGCCCTTCTGATTTGCCTTCAATATCATAATTCATTATTCTTTAGTCTCCGCAATTGCATCTGGATCAGAAAATACTACAGCTTTGATAGCCCACATTGCTGTTTGTTCATTCTGAGTAATGGCAATGGCTGTACGACGAGGATCTTTACATACTTCTTTAATTAAACGTTCACCCTCTGAGAAATGTTCTCTCAGCTTGTTGACTCTCTCCATACCTTCTGGAGATGGCTTGTGATACGCGTAAGGCTTGTCAATAGGCATTTACGGCTCCACGTGAACTTCGACAGTTCCATCGACATAAGTAACATTGCCTTCATTATCAGTAGCAGTAACACGAAGGGTCCAATCACCATTGACTACAGGCTTGAATGCTAGAGCCCTACAATAGCGACCATCTCTACGTGGTTCATCTAAGAACATAATGGAGATGGATGGCTCTCCATCATCTAGTAATTCTAAATCAACTCTGATTACTGGATTAGCAGAAGTAACATCAAAACGGATAAGCATACCCTTTGGATCACCACGGTGAACATTTGTATCATATTCAATAAGTTCAACTCTAAAGTCAGAAGGAGGAATATCTCCAACTGGTAAAACAAACTTCTCTGGAATAACAGGACCACTCATTACTGAGGTTTTAACTTTACATGCTCCTTCTGCATCTTCAAATACATCCCAGCCGCCCGTGGCCAGTGTTCTAATAATATCAGATGCTAGAGGAATTGGATTTCCTTCATCATCAACAATACCAGGAACGAATACGACGTTTCCTCCGTCTTTCCTTTCCAATCCATATCCTTCAGCCTTGTGAACGGCTGCTCCATCATTAAGTAACTCTCCACTCCTTGCTCCCATTGGAGTTGGATAGTTTGGTCTAAATGCTCTCAGAGTATCTAGCACTCTAGTATCTAACGGTTGTGATACAAATTCGTCGTCAGGCATTCCAGTAACTCCTTCCATCAGCTCTTCCCAAAGTGGTCTTAATTCTGGATGATCATTTAATCCTGTTGCCCTATTCTGGTCAGAGAATATAAGCAACATATTAATACGAGGATTGTCTCTAGCCAGCTCAGCATAGACTGAAACCAACCCTTCTAGATTAGTTGTTAATGATGCGTTACTCGTATAGCACTGACAAATTAAAGCAATCTTTGTATATTCTAGTGGAACCATGTTGATAATAAGCTGCATATTAGCTTTGAATATAAATGGACTTTCGTCTTTGAAACAATAAGCGTATAATCCAAGCCAATCTTTAGGTTTTAATTCCGGCCATCGTGGCCAGTTTCTACCATCCCAATATGCTACACATGGACGGAATGTAGCCGCACACTTCTCTTCAATATCAAGAACAGATATACCATCTATCCACTCAGCAAAAACGATATCATCTGTATTTACAATATTGCCAGAAATATCATATCGAATCTTGACTAATGCATTACCAGGCGGAAATTCAGGTGGCGGCTGATTAAATTCAAACCAACCTACCCAACATTTCTTGTTCATTGCTGGAATGGGTATATCTTGTAATAATTGAACTCTTGGTTGAGTAACAATATTAGTATCAGAAATTATATAATCTCCAGACCCCTCACCATTAGTAACAGACCAAACCGTTCTAATCACATTCTGTATAAGAGCAATCATATCTGGATGATAAATGAAATCACTATATGGACGGATTTGATAGCCAATGGTAGAGTTGAATGGATGTAGAACTAATCCATATTCCTTAGAGAGATAACTAATCCACCATTCACCATTAACTTGAACAGCATGTGGATGCCATTTTACGCCTGGTAGAGTAATTGGTTGTGGAATACCAGTAGTATGAAAATTGAAACTGAAATCACGCCAGATAGCTCTCTTCTCTCCAAGTAACTGTAATTCAGCAATTGGCTGTGTGGTTAGTTGCCAATCAGTACCATCAAGTTCTCTGACGTTACAACCGAATACATCATTCTGCCTATCAACGATGTATCCAATTGCTCCGTCTGGTCCAACATCAAGTAATCCCGCCTTTGGTAGATGTAATCCTGTTGAACTATATAATCCATAATTAGCTAACCAAGCCGCAAACACGTTCCCATCAGCGGCGAGTTCATTTGCGGCTCGGATGTCAAGAGGAGCCCTTGCACCAGTAGTTGGGTTATATAGCCAGATGCCATTATCTGAATTATGAATACAAACTACATGATCGTCAGTAATCCAGTATGGGCCTAATAATTCTGGAATAGGTGCTCCATCTACAGAGCCCTGAATCCCAGCAATCCCCATCCCGACTCGACCTTGATTACTCAGTCTGGGCATTACGCTTTACCTCATTGAGTAAACATACTGCAATTTCTATCTTACAGAGTGGGCATTCGTAATGTTGAGATTGGCTAACTGGTGTAGTATATAATGGACCAGCAGGAACCATTTGAGGATCTTCAGTTCCGGCCACATTACAATCGACGTGGTAGACGATGAGTGATAAATTATTAGATAACGCCACCATCGACACGACTCACATCTTCTGCACGCAAACCCTTGTCAGTCCTAGTGGGTTCGAATTCTAATACAATTATTATATCATCATCAAAATCCTTACATAGATCTTCCCAATGCCCATCAAAACTAGCCTGATGGAAGAAGTAATCAGCCTTATCTCCCTTGATAAAGCCATACCTCTTTTCCCTATTAAGACTCTTCAGTTTTCCCTGCATCGTCAACTCCAGTAGGCCAAGCCGTCTCTGTCCCATCCTCATTAATAACAATAACCTTGCGATAACGAGTAGAATTCTTAGTCATCTTTAATAGTAGTTTTAATACACAATTCTTACAGGCAGGCTTTGTAACTTGCTTGTGCTGAGCTGAGAATCCTGCCCATTCTCCTTCTATCTTTCTAATGTAGACTGCTTCCACGTTTCTTCCTCTCACGTGTGGCGATTTTCATTTTATCTAAACATGCTTGACAACAAGAACGTCCTTTTTTCTTCTTAGCAGGACATCTTGCGCATAATCCTGTTTTATAGCGTCTCTCACGCCAAGTTTGATATGGTAGTTTAACTCTCATTTCACAGTTAGGACAAACAATAATAGACATTACTCTGGCTCTAGTATTTCATACAGTTTTACATCAGGTTCTATACCTTCTTTAGCCGCAATGAATCTAACACATTCCTTAGCAGCCTCACTGTATGCTTTAGTAATTTGCCAATCATCACATTGACCTTCTCTATAATGCCTCCAAATCTTATCTCTTAATCTTTTAGGCAACATAAACCAATGACGCCTGCACATGAACATCTCGGGAGGAACATTCACTTCACAGGCTGTAGCATGGCATGTATGCACAGATATCAATCTTCCATTGCTTTTTTGAATCGCTCTAACTTAGTCTTTAATATTCTATTCTCTTCAACAGTAATAATAAGGAATTCACGCATATCAGTGAGTTCTTTAATAGTATTATCAAGCATTTCGACTGAAATATCTAATTCAGAACGCACACTTTTAGGAACAGCCGTTCCAGATTTCTTTCTACGTTGAATAGCTACCCATTGAGTCACTGAACCAAGAGTAGTTTTAATACCAGACTGATTAGCTTTTTGAAATAAAACTCTACCATTATCTGCATTGGATTTGGACCAATCAATATGATCTATAAGAATAGCTAATCTACCCTTAGCTTGAGTCTCCTTTACTTCTTCTTCCAGTACTTTAACTGTATTACTGTTAGGGAAGAATCCTTTAAGAGTTTCATATGCTGCTTGGGTAGTTTTACGAATTAGAAATGGTATATTTTTTCTTTGGGCATAAGAAGCTAACCAATTATAATGATAAGTAGGTAATCCTACTCCAAGTATAATAACCTTAGTATTAGTTGGGACTACAGCTAATAATTGAGCTCCTTCTATTTCTCTGCAATTAATATGCAAAACAGAAGGGTGCGTAGCATATTCTTTTACAAAACCAATATCCCAAAAAGCATTAACAGCAATTCCACCCTTAGTTAGGTCAACTACTTCATCCATTAGCTCTCCAACTTTCGTTTGAGATATGCCTTGTAAGATTCTAACGGCTCACCTGATAATCTAACTTCCCAATCAGAATTACTACCTAATCCTACTTTAATCTTCTTGACCCAACCCATCTCGACTAGATTGTCTAGAACTTGGTCAAGAGTAAATGTATTATATTCTCCATAACCTTTCCAAAGAAGTTGTTTCTTAGTCATTTTCTGTTCTGACGCGGCTAATAGGTAATCTAAGACGGATTTTGACGCAGCGGCTAGTGGGTCTGGGCCTCGACCTGAAGTTGTTTTCTTATTTGCGTAGATTAGGGAGGTCACTTTTTCAATAGCTTCTGTTAAGTGTTGTTCTGTTATCTCGCCTGTAAATTCCCAATCTGCTAAGCACAGGCACATACCTACTTTTAATACATGATCTGGAACACGATTAAGGAATCCTGTTTTATCGGGTGTCTGTTCATTACGCCACTTCCTACGCCATGTATTGAACAGAGTCCTAGCTCTATCATTAGGAGCTAATTGACCTTTATTCTTAGCTATATGCTCTAAATGTGGAACATATTTAGGTGCTACATAATCATCAAATTTGGTTTCTACCGTTGCTTCTGTCTCATCGAAGAGATCTACGTTTTTTGATCTTTTCTCTTCGTATATAAGAAGATTTCTACCAATATACCCACCTTCGATATTTGCTTGTGGTATACTGTCATAGAAATGCGCGGGACTAGAACCAAAGAGAGCGGTAATGTATGGATTCTTGAGCTTCTCTGCACCGTCACCCTTAAGCAAATTCGTCCACTCTGGATTATAATTTCCATCGTATAGGTCCGTGAGAATGGTCATTGAATCAGGATCAGCAATAATGGCTGTTGATAACTCACCATTAACGATGAACCCTCTACTGTCTTGTATTGGAGCTTTACCTTCGATACTTCTAGTTGTGGCTAATTCTTTGATGATAGCTTGGATTGAAGATCGTCCAGCAATAACTCTAGTTGCACCAGCTTTGCTAACAAGCAATTTAGCGCGATTAACAGGAAAACCTTTTCCAAGTCCGGATTCTCCCAGAAGCATAATATACAAGTTCGGTTTATAGATAAGATCTCCTTTAAGAGTAGTGAGATAGTAATTGTTGCCAGCACTAGCAGAAATGCAGGCGAGGAAACTATACCAGAGCCAAGGTTTGGGTGTTTCAACATGACTACATTCGTCTACCAGTGAATCTATCCAATTCTGCCTCATGGCTTCATCGTTTTTTGTAATTTCTCAACAATATTAACGACGTGTTGCTCATCATCTTTAGATGGATTAGTCTTTCTCATCACACTTATTATCAATAGAATTTCATGATTAGTAAGTGAAACTAACCGTGCTTCATTAGAATCAGCTTTCATTTCTTCTTACCTTGCGACCAAGCCGCTGTTAGCATCGTATCAACATACTTGTTAGACACATGCTCAATACCCTCTGCAACGAGAAGGACATGAAAATCTTTACGCTTATAGATAGTTGAAATGGAGTCACCATAGAACCACTCCTCATCTCGAAGATGCTGACTCTGTGCCCATTTCTTTGCAAATAGATAGCTTGAGGCAATTAGGCAGATCATACTTTATCCCTATCAAACATATTGTCAACTTCCTTTCCAATGTGCTCCTTAATAGCCTCCCGAATGCTGGTTTGAATATAATTTCTGGTTTCTTGAGACATTAAAATCTCATCTACTATAAACATTAATTCGGCTTGTTTTAGCATAATAGATCTGTTAATTAAATCTTTAATTACGTGATTGGCAAAATTTTTACCATGAAACAATAATTCTACCTCACTGATATACGCAGTGAGAGTGACTAGTTTCTTCTCTGGTATTTTACCCTCTTCAAAATTAATCAAATCTTCACCTTCCTCATCTCTGCGTAGTTAGTATCGCTTATCTCAATATCACAAGGAATAGTAAGAATAATATCTCGTTTCAAGCTGCAATACGTAGAGAAGTCTATTGGGGTCTGCATATGCTGTTTTATCAACTTGGCATATGGTTCCCAGTTATTCGCAGGCGCTTGCATCAGTAGACTATCATGGTTTTCAGATATCCACATCATAGCCTTGTCGCCATTCAACTCTTCATCGATCTTGAGTGCGGCTCCTTGAACTAGATGAGCTACTGTTCGCTGCGGGATGTTTGCATAACCTTCTTTATAAGTGGAATCATCCATCCTCCCATTAAATATTCGAACCCCTCCAAAAGGATCAATAAGAGTTCGAGTATATTCAAGACAATCAATAATATCAGTATGAAACTTACCTTTAATCCTCGGAGAAGCAGCGTGGAAAAGCTTGAGCATTTCTCCGGCTTTCCAACTAGAGATCGATATGGGAATATCAAACTTTTGGGCATCTGTATTAAACTCCAACATGAACCTATTAGAGCCCATGTCATAATTACCAGCGTGACGAGTTTTCTTACCACAGAACCTCGCTGGATCTTCCTTATCCATGTCATCGACTATTTTGATATAACCAGGCTGTAAGTTCAGCTCCTTAGTCATACCCATGATAAGGCCAGCCGTCCGACGGTGAATATCTATCTTGTCAAATGCAGCTAGAAGATCCCAATCCTCTGAAAGAATTGCTACTACCCTAGCTTCGGCTTGGCTTGAATCTCCTTGAAGGAATATGGTCCCTTCATCCGGGATGAACATACTCCTAATATCTTTAGCAAGTCGGCCATGCTTGGAAATAGTGTGAAATGGTATACCTCCAAACTTGCCAGGTCTGAGTGGCTTTTTAAGGCTAGAAGTAGATGATCTACACGTTTCTGTAGAGATGATGTTGAAAGAGCATTTACATCTAAGATCGTAATCTGGTTTAAAGTTGATATAACGACTACGTTGGGTTCTGATTCTTTTCTCTTCGAGAAGGACTGTAAGGATTTCTTTCTTGAGTTTGTCTTTGGCATAATTCCCCATTAACGCAACAATAGTATCATCCGCCGTTGGAGCTCTCTTACGCATCTTAAATTTCATCTCTTTATATAATAATTGAAATACTTGTGGATACGATGCCACATTAATTTCGTGCCCAATCAGACCTACTAATCTGCTATGGGAACCATCCTGCATGAATGTATATTTCTGAGATAATTCGCGTTGCCGAGCGTGATCCACTCTAAAGCCGTTGTTTTCCATCTTCAAATAAAACTTGTGCTTCTTCATCATATAATTGTAATAATACTCAACAAGCGGAACTTTATGAACTCTAGCTAACTCATATAAGTCAAGCTCTAGTTCTTCATCAATCTCTTTAGTTACGAGCGAATCCATCGCGTTGTATTTCAACAACTGTTCAATGGGATGCTTGCCTAGCCGGAACTCCTTGCCTTCATCTTTATAGAACGGCTGGCGAGTCCATAAAGACGTCATCATTCCTAAGCTTTTCTTAGGCAACTCTGGGAATACTACACGGACCTTAATAATAATATCTGACTTTACGTATGGAATAACAAAGCCACAACGACCTAGTTTGAACTCATCATATTTGAAATTCTGGCCAATAATACCTAATCGTCGATATTCCTTATCAATCAGACGCCAACACTCGACAAGCTCACTATAGCCCATCGGTGTGATTTCATGTTTACCTATTTGACGAAGTAGAGGAATGCTAATCGCATGATGGCGATTATAAGCAAAACTAGTAGAGACAGGGATACAATTGATAGATTCAATATCTGACGCTGCTGCTGTTGCATCTTTATATTGAGTGAAGAAACGATATACGTCAAGAGAGTTTCTTGCGACAACAATTTCTCTTTGTGGAAGGGATAAGGTTCTAGTTTTAGATTCTTCAACAGCTCTTGCGATATCATGTTCAATAAGTTTAAGGTAGGTATATTCGAGTCCTCCACTGGAATCTTCTTCTCCATCATCACTCCATGTCTTGTGTGAGAATAATGCGGCTGGATGTATTGTAGGGACTACTTTAATAACTCCATCACGTGCAGTAAGAATGCTGCCACGATAGTTGAGAATGCCATCATAGTTAGTAACAGCTTTAAGAGCTTCGTTTCCGATTGCAAGTATACATTTGGGACGAAACTTCTCAATCTCGTTCGCCCATAATTCTTTAATAGACTGCTCAAGATCAACGCCAATAAGATGGAGCTGTTTAAAATCGTTAAGAGGAGGGCGATACTTAACAACATTTGTGATATAGCATGCTCCACGAGATTGTCCTGCCTTTCTTAATGCGTCGTTTAGGTATTCACCAGATGGGCCTACGAATGGGATACCTTGCTCGTGCTCATGCTTTCCAGGTGCCTCACCGATTATCATCAAGTCTGGCTCTAATGGCCCTATACCAGCTATGTATCGGCTCACCGATTTTTCTTTCGTTTAATTTGCTTCTCTAGAAGAATGATTCTATCAAGCATTTGATTCTTTTCATAATTTAATTCTTTCATTTTATCTTGCAACAATACAATCTTAGCAGGACCCTCTAGTATGTTGTTAATAAGAATACTGATAGCTTGGTCTAATTTCATAACTTCGCCGTTTTATCCATCGCTTCACGAATTTTATTAAATATAGCACGTGCTTCATCCTCAGTTTGATAGTAAAATGGATTGTGACTACCCTTATATGTCACTGTAATAAACCATTTCATACCAGGATGGGATGAGCTAGCATAAACAAGTTCACCCCAAGTAACATTCCTAATACCCTGAATATTGACAATTACCTTCTCGTCTGAAACACATAGATTCATACCTTCTCCCTAAATCCTTTATAGAGTTGTGTTTTTACAACGTGAAGATCTTGATCAAAAAACTTATGTGCTTTCTTCATAAATATCTTTTCTGCATTATCTTTATCTTTAGCATAAATAATAATAGTCATACTTCTTAATTCATAATTAGATCTATTCATCGGAGTGCAAACATACTTAAACATGACAACAGGTTCAATATCTTTATCAGTCAAATTCAATCTCCTTTGAATTCATCTCTCTCTTCTTATCTCTAATCCATTCTAATGCATCACTCATAGATCTAAAACGACGTAATTGCTTCTCATGAGTCTTAACCCATGAAGCTACTGTTATATCCTGACTAACTGAGCCAGTACTTCTATTGAGAGATTTAGCTGTCTTCTCAATTGTCCACTGACTCTCACCTTTACACATACCCACATGGTAGTTGTATACCTGGACGGCTCGGTCTAACCAACCTAACTTAATTAGAGTGAGCTTCATATTTTGGTTTTCCAGTGACAAATTGTGCACACGAAAGGCTCCTCTTTCAATCTAAAGGTTGATACTTCTAGACCACACTTACTACACTTTCTAAGTTCAGATTCTTTAATCCTATTACCCTGTGCATCATACTTAACATCAGATTTAGGTTTATATTGAGGATTAGTCTCTCTATCCCAATATGTCCCACCTTTAACTGGATCTTCTTCAGCCGATTTCCAATAAGAATTCCATTTCCTGAACCAGTCATCCTGATAAAATTTAGCTTCTGGGCTACCTTGGGCTTCGTATGGCTTGCTTCTCCATTGAGGTTCAGAAGATCTCTTTATATCAGCCCAAGTCCCAGAATTAGATGTTGGATTACTAGCTGACCTAAATTTGTCAGCCGCTATCCGAATAGGCTTAAATATGGCAAAGTCGTTCTCAGCTAGTATCTTGCAAGCCTTACGTGCGGCTAGGTTAGCTTCGTTGTCGCTTGGATTATTATTTGCTAATCTTATTATGCTCTTGAGTTTTTCTATGTCCATGTGGAAGTCTTGTGAATGAACCTTTTGGATCGTCTTCGTAGAACCAATAACGATTAGCCTTATGTTGATAATCTTCTGGATTACGATATCGAAATATCCATACTCGATTACATTTAGGACACCAGCAAGTAGTCTTAATTAGAGAGTATGGAATCTGTCTTGGCTCACATCTTAGGCAATTCTCTCGACGTTTTCTTTTCAGCCAAGTTAGCCTATCAAAATTGGTGCCGGAGGAGGGAGTCGAACCCTCATGACTTACGTCGAAGGATTTTAAGTCCTTTGTGTCTGCCATTTCACCACTCCGGCTAAATTACGGCTACAGTATAGGCATTTCTCATTGCCCGATACTTTTACAGCCATTTACCCTCGGGCCTAGCGGGGTTTAACTGTAGCCGTAAACTTATCTAACTACTAGGTCAGTGTCTGGAAATCGGCAACGTCATTGAATTCGTTGCCCTTATCCGACTTACCACGTTTGATATAAACCTTGAGCTTCTGGCCAATCGCAGACTTGAAAAGCTCAGAAGTCAATTCATAACCCTTTTCCGGATCATATGGAAACTTAAGTGTGGCCCAGAGAGCCTTACCGAATCCAAGAGCCTTCTCATTGAACAGGCGCTTGACGGTATTGCCCTTGGAAGGACCATCTAATACCTTAAAATAGAAAATACAATTGGTAGATCCATCGGTAGAAGCATCCTTCTCTTCATAATCCACAATCTCTACTGGATGCCAACCGGGTGGAATGAGATCGCCACGTTTGAGATCGTCTGGTGTGAGAATTGCACGCATGTTTGTTGTCTCTTCTTTCTGGTAAGTGGTTTACTTCTCCCAAGGCTTCTTATCTGAAACCATTGGGACGACGTTTGGTTTGTTCATATTAGCAAATGGACTAGCTATTACTGGCTCGATAACCTGAGCTTCTAACTTAGCTACCTCTTCCTTCCAAACATCATAGAAGAGGCGATTTGTAATATCCATTTCACAATTTAATCCAATATTACTCTTTGCATAATCATCTCCAATTTGCTCGGTTGATACTAAATATTGTAGTGTCGATCTGCCAGCAGCCCCGTCCCAATTCGACTTCTTAGAGAAATGGTAAATCTCTGAGAATTGACCTGGGATGATTCCGGCTACCTTGCTGCCATAAGTAACAATAGAATTAACTTTAGACACTTTCATACCAGCACCAGTCCCTTCAATCTTCATGGACGGTAGTGGATGACAGGTCCAAATAACGTGGCATGGCAACACTCTGCAAATATCTAATGCCTGAGTGACAAGTGAAGTCTCAACCTTATACTCATCAAAATCAGGTATAATTCTATCCTTATTTTTATCCTTTTTATTATCTCTAAAACCTAATGACCAATTAACACAGGCTGAGGTCATTGTAGTCACAGAGTCATTAATAATAGCAACATAACGACAATCTCGACTTAACTTGAACATCATGTTGAGATATTCGTTAGCATTGTGTGCGCCATATACCTCAAACTCAATATTCTTTAAAATTTGTGGGTCATGCTTCTTATAAAATTGAACCAATTCAATCGGACCTTTCTTGTCCCAATATGATAGGAACACAGGCCCGAGTTTGGCAAATGAAGCAGCGGCTATAGTCTTTCCAAATCCCCACGGGCCTTTCAGAAGGAAAGACATATAATCGTGAGATGCACTAAGCTGATCTAACTTCACGATATTTCATCCAGTCTTTCTTGAAGATCTGCTATTAACATTCTAACTACAATCGGATCCATTAATACAGTTGCAGTATTAGTTAGTGGTGAAAATGTTCCCTCAGATAATCTAACCCCGATAGAAATCTTCATCTCATTTGGTATGGAATGCACCCATAACTGATACTTCTTGCTAACATTATATACTTCTGGTTTCATTAAACCTTCTCTACTCTAATCGGTCGTGTCTCACGCCTTAATACTGCAACAATCTTAACAATAATAGCACATTCTTTATCTTCACGTTCCATAATAGCTTTTGCATGTTCAACAGCCTTCTCGTATGTTGAATGGGACCACTCAGCATTGCATCCACTCTCAATAGCTGTTGCAATATGAGCTGCGCCGACGTAAAACTTGTTGATTTCCATGATGTCAAATTTCCTTTTCTTTTTATTGAATGACCAGTGAGTGCTTCTGATTTCTTTGTGTGTTAATCTTTCTGGAATATAATCATTAGCTTGATAATAATCATCATCAGCTAGTAGATACATTCTCTCTATATCAAGTTCGGCCATATCGCCCATTAAATATCCTCATCTCTTTCAATTGTTACAACTTTGCCTAGCCGCTCACGTAATGAACTAGTAGTATCTTTAGCCATGTCGGCCAATGCGGCTTGAGGTCTTAACTTACTAATAAACTTGGTATTACCTTCTGAATCTTGAACCTTCATCTTGCCACAGCGGGTGCAATGTGGCTTTGCTAATTTAACACTATACTCATTCATAGTGAATTCGTCACCACAAATGTTGCAAATAGTTTTCTTACCTAAAGCGAGAGCGGCTTCGATCTTATAATTGCAGTCCAACGTGCAGAAGTATACCTTTGTCCCGTTGGAATATCGATGCCTCCTTAACTTATGAACGTGTCTTTCAGTCATTATTGAAGTCTCACTTCCTCTGGTAAACCTTGGATATTAATCTCAACTACAACAAGGTCGGTAGCCTTACGACCATCATCCTTGCATCTAATATCAGAGTCACCATCATAATCATGAAATACAGTAGCGTTAGGAGTAATAGCCCACATCGAAATACAACGAGCTGCTTTCCTACGTGTATCGAGTAATCGTGGTACTGGTTCAGCATTAACCATTCTACCAGTTAAGTCTTCTAAGTTAGCGGTCTGAATGGCTGGGTTCCAGTGGGAATAGCCACGATTTCTCTTGCCTAATGGCATCAACATTCCAGTAGCTTTATGCATGATGACGTAGAAGATCATTTTGGAACCTCTCTAAGAGCCTCTCTTATCATAATAAGATTCTCATAATCTTCATCTTCAATCCTAGCATGACACCAAGAGCAAGCTATGAAGTTTCCACCATTTTTAGGAAACATAATTATAAAGTATCCAATTTTACAATGTATACACTGTAATGGATCGCTAAGCCCTTGCTTCTCAGCTCTCTGACGACTCTGTAGCTTTGTCCATACTTTCATTGACTTTATCCGCAATCTGCTCTGATGTTTTCTTAAGCCCCTTAGTAACATCCCAAGGTTCGCCATCAATAAACAATGTCATTAGCTTATGCTCAGCGGCAGATTCACCTGAGCTATCGCAAACATCATAATATTCACACTTTCGATTGAACTTGTCACAGCTTGTCTCATTCTGAGGCCAATAGTTATTGATGAGACAGTCCACATAATGCTCGATTACGGCTGTGATGTTACGTTTCCACTGATCAAGATACAAATGATCAAATGAAAGTGGAACACGAGTAAACTTCTCGTGGGCTGGGACAGTCTTCTGAAGTCCAATTTTATTAACTAGAAGATAATTGCTATTTAGAGCATTAACGTAATTCTTGAATTGATTTGACATTCGACCAGTGGGGTAGGAACGTTCGAATGACTTGTGGTCTATAGGTAGGTTAGTATAGCGGTTGTCGTTAATGATTAAGTCTATTTTGCCAGAAAGGAAGAACTTCCATTCTTCAGTCTCATGTAGAAGATATAAGAAAGATTTCTCAACCTCAACTATCTGAAACTGTTGATCGGCTACTCTCCAGTAATCAAAGTATTCTTCCATCACGTCGATTACACGAAGGATATCGTCTACTTCCAAATCCGTATCGACGCCGGCACTACGAACGGCTGAGAGAGCTTTGGTAACAGCATCATAATAATTAACACCATTTTTAATGTCTTCGTAATATGATTCAGCCGCCAAATGGATAAGCGTTCCGCGGTCGAGTGGAGCGGCTTTTGTAATTGGAACCTTTAAACGACGATATCTATTACTATACTTCCGTTCACATAGACGGAAGGTATCGTATTGAGATATATCCATTACGATGTTTAGTTTCTCAGTCATTTAATCTTCTTATCAAACTTTACCACTTCCACATTTTCAATACCCATTTTATCAAAAATAGTTGCTAGTACATCTCGAATTTGGTCTAACAAAATAAATGAATTACCATATGTTCTAATCTCACCACAATCTATACGATCTACATCGACTCTAATAAAATCAGTATAGTTAACTAAAGTGACTTTAACTTTACTCATCTTATCCTCTGCTTAACTACATCTAATAACGTTCTAAAGTCAGGGCTAAGTATATAAGTGCAGAATTCTAAGTGCTGAGCAGTTTGTTCTTCAGTAACAATCATAAACTTAGAACCATCACGCATTACAAACATCCTATGAGTAGCTACATATTCTTTAATATCATTCTCAAATTTATGTTTAAACCATTCATAAGCATACTGAAAACTTTTAGCTACGATTGCTGTTGGCAGTTGTTTATTCATTACTTCCTCTGGTCTGCTAGAATGAAATCAAGTTCTTGTAATGATTTATCTTTAATTTCAGTAGCAACTTTATTAATCTTATCGTTAATTTGATTAAGCGTTAAATCTCCAATATCTGGACCAGTCAGTATTGCTTCTCTACCTGCATCTAATTGAAATGCAACTAGCCGCAATGCCCCCGTTGTGGTAAAGTCAATTGGAAAATTCATAGCTGCGAGTAACCGAGTAATTAACTCAGCTCGATCAACTATATCTTTCTTCCATTTAAGATCATCTGTCATTAGTTAGTTCCTCGATAGTAGCTGCCATCTTCCCTGAAGTAGAAGGCTGCAAAATATAGTTTGGGCCAATCGGTGACAGTGAGAACGGCTACGAGTCCATAGCCTTCTCCAATATCAAGTCTGCATTTATAATTATAATCCTTTTGAAACATCTCACGCATCTTGAGCGCGTTGTCGATTCCAGCTGGGCTGCTCATTCTTTTTCCTCTCCTGTAAGTTTCATAATCTCGAATGCAATTTCTTGTAGGTCTTTCTCATCCCCAAATTGAAAACTACCAATGGGATATACTTTAACTCCACCATCAGATAGGTTAACTACTTTCTTAAGATGAATATCGTTTCCATACTGTTCAGCGTGGAATTGATATCCAATGGGATGTGGCTTAGAGTATTCTCTTACGCGAGATACTCTCCAAACCCTCTCTATCTTCTGTGATAATCTAGCGGAATTTTGTAGTTCAATCTCAGTCTTAGACTGATTATCACAGATGTAAATCGTGTGGTCCCGAACTTCAAGCGCGATGTAATGCTTGGGAATCGTAACCAGATACATGGCTGGTAGCATCTTAATTAGAACTGAACCAGCCCAAAAGATCGATCTTCCTTTAAACGATGGGATCTCTGTAAATTCGAGACCCATTGCATTACCTGCCTTCATTAAATCGACAGGATATACTCCTCTAATCTTGAATTGACCATTAGCTTTTGTAATTTCTTCAGCACATGAATCAGTATCTAGTCCAGTGAATATCGAAAGGACGGCTGGACCACAGAAGATATTCATTCCGAATTGAACTTCGTCCATTAGGCAATCTCAATATATCCATCACCTTTTTGCAGATGATGGTTAGATGATTTAGTGTAAACATCAGCTATTTGATAATTAGCCTCTGCTGGCATAAAGATTGGTTCTTGTCCATCATATTCTCTGTATGCAATCATAATTGGAATATCATCACTAAATGGCTCAAGCATTTTGATTAGATCAGCTTTAGTCATTTAATTGTCTCCTTCCTTACTCTTCTTCAATGTAGTATTGTCCAATAATAAAATCTAATGATAGTAGAGCTAATGAAAATGTAAAGTGAACATGCCCTTCACATCGGCAATCAATTTCAATGCCGAATCGAAATGTCCACGGGTGAGTGATGAGTGCTATGTGCATTAGCTCTCTTTTACTGGGAGCAGCATAATTATATCTTTTATTTCGAAGGCAAAAATTGCATCTTGAACTGATGGATTTTCTTCAATTAATTCATTACATATAATCTCACATGTTTCCTTGAGAGAACGAAATTCATTTGTAGCAATCTCAAGGCAGAAAAGAACTTTTACAGTTTCCATGCCTTCTTTCCCTTTGTTACGAGAATCATGGCAAGTTCACTCATGAGAGAGTTCTCACTCCATTGAATCTCTTTATTATCTAGTGCTCCTGCTACAATTGCTCGCTTCTGTTCAACAAGTTCAGTAAAGAACTCATCAATTGTTTCTGAGCAGAGAGTGTAATTAACATTAACTGCATTCTTTTGACCGTATCGATGGAATCTAGACTCAGCTTGCTCTTCATTTGCAGGATTCCATTGACGTTCCATCATAACTGCATCACTACAGAACTGAAGATTTAAACCTTCACCTGCTGCAAGAGTGGATGCAATTAGAATACGGCTTGCGTTATCATCCTTGAATTTCATTGTCAACTTATGACGATCATCCGAGGACAATGAACCTTTCATCAGTAATGGCTTAATCTTAGTTAACTCAATAATCTCAGCATTCAACAGCTCCATCACGTCTTGATGGTGCGTGAAGATTGTTATCTTGCGGTCAGTGCTTTCGATAAACTCTTGAACAAACTCGGCAACGGCTGGGACCTTACTAAGACCAGTAATATGACGCATCTTTGTCATAATTACTATCTTAGCCGCTCCGCGTTCGCTCTCAGTTATATCATCAGCGTAGAGGATATCATCAAGCTCTTTAAGGAGCTCAATGTATATCTTCTTGACCTTGCCATCTAGCTCTACGTGACTAAACCGTCTAGAAAACTCTGGCAAATCCTTTAGAACCTCATCCTTCGTTCTACGAATGATAAAGTCTTTCGTATCATCGTTGAACTTTTGAGGATTCTTGAGCCCCCCTACTTTACCTCCCCAACCGTTATCGTAATGGTCACAATAACTGTCGAGAAATTTAGCATAATGTGGAAATTGTCTTGGCCGCACCAGATTCAATACAGTAAAGTATTCACCTGCATGATTCTTGATTGGCGTTCCTGACATGGGAATAATGTGTGGAACATCCTTGCACAGCTTCTGGACGGCTTTGGCTCTGTCTGAGAGATGATTCTTGATTCGCTGGCATTCATCCAAGATGACTGTTTTAATGTCATCCTTGACAAATCGAAACATCTCTTCATTTTTTGCCATGTCATATGTTACAATGTAGATGTTGAATCCCGGAGCACAGAATTCCTTACCACTAGATATTACTTGGGTGAGGAATCCTTTTTGACCTAACCAACGGTCAATCTCCCAGAACCATTGTAACTTGACTGTTGAGGGTGGGATAATGATTGCAGGTAGTAATTCTGCTTGATGTAGTTTTAGCAATGCAAGGGCTTGAACTGTCTTACCTAATCCTTGCATGTCTGCGAGAATGGCCCGTGCGTTTGCGGCTTCCATTCTCTTTACACCATCAATTTGGAATGGCATTAATGTCTTACCATCCTTAGAAACAATTGAGGTGTATAAATCATCAGCAGAACCAAGTTGACCTTCGGTAACTAAGTGTCCACATTCCAATGTTACTAGGAATGTTGAACCTAGCTTAACTCTAGTCAACTCAACTGCAATCTTACCACAACCTTTTGCTGGGCAAGTTTGCTTGATGATTGTCGATAGTGCCATGTTTTTCTTTTGTTCTCCATTCTCTTACTACGCCGATGGAAGGATTAAAGGCTCTAGTTGCAGGGCCAACTAAATTGACAGGCCATGTGTGCACATTCTGGTGTAGTGCAACTAGCTCTTAAAGGTATCCAGCATTAACCTACCTTTAATCCCTCCATCCGAGTAGTAAAAGAACTTGGGGCCGCCGTTTTCTTTTGGATATCACTATTGAAGTTATCGCAGGATATCTAGTAAACATTGGCCCCAAGATGATTAAACGCTCGGAACTATCTCAACCTTTGCAACATCAGCTCTTGCAAGCCTTGGCGTATTGAATACTGGACCTTCAAACTCATCCAGTATCAATTGCTGCAAGTCATCCAACAGTGCAGGGTCAGAGGGACGAAGAAAGAAATAAGGACGTTCCTTTTCTCCTTCTCGTTTGCCTCCGGCCGTTGTAGCAGGAAATAGAACGAATAGACCGCCCTTTGCTGGGTCGTCGCAGATTGTGAATCCTACCAAATGGAATCCTTTGAGAACTCCATCAGTGAATTCGACTGCGGCTTTGCCTACTCGATTGCCCTGCTTTAACAGGAACTTCTCAACCTTGATTTTCATTTTGCTCTCACTCTCCTACGTGAACTTGAGTTTGGATAAATCCAATGGCTTAGTGTCCATTGGTGCTATTACAATGGGCTGGATTTGGGGAACAGCCGTCCCTTCCTTACGAGCTTCCTTATTCGCTTCTCTCTGCTCGTCGCTAATTATTCCTGTATTAGCAACGTTTGGTTGTGGCCTATCCTTTCTGGCTTGAGAAACCATCTTAGCTATCATTTGGTTAATCTCGTTGTCGGACAAACCAAGCTCGGCTAATTTGTCTCTCATCTTGTCTAGCTTACTGATTCTAGAACCACGCTGCTTGACTTTGTTGATAGAGTCAGTAACGGTAACATCTGGACCTGTAGGAGCAATTTGCCATTCTCCCTTAGAGCCAGACTTAGCCTTTCTATTACGACGCTCTTCGCCAGCAGCAATGATTCTTGCTTTAGCTTCTCTCGCAATCATCTCAAGCTCTTGGATATGCTCCTCAAGCTCTGCATCATTGAGATTAATAACTAAAGCTGCTTCTTCGTTGAAGAACTTCTGATGCAGTTCCTCGTTAGGTGTCATAAGTAGCTTATTCACTCTCCCTTCTGCCGTCCAATACAGTGAACTATCGTATGTTGACGGCGTGATTTGATAGTGCTCAATAGACTGAAGCGTTCTATCTGAGGCACAATGGCTGTTAAGAGACGCATTCGTTGTGCCGCAGATACAAAGCCAAGCCATTACTTAAGATTGAAGCGTTCTATCTCTTCTGGTGTAGCATTGATGAGTATAGCAAACTCTGCCCTTGTTGAGCCGTTGTATATTCTACATTGGCAGGCAAACTTAGCTCTTGTGCCACATGTAGGACATTTCTGGTATGTATCCTCACCGCAGATATGTTCACCATTCTCTGAGTGAGACTGAGCAATATGTTTGCAATCCTTACACCTTGGCCAAAGATTGCCTATTTCATTTGGGCTTCTCATTTTCCCTCAGTTTCTTTAATCTCGTAAGTTACATCCTTAACGAGTGTAAGCTCAGAATCATACTCGTTGTAGAATGTATCTTTGATTTGCTCTGCTAGTTCTTCGATATCCTCTTCGAAGTCGTCCTTGAGGATAATTCTCATCTCAATGTATTTCATTTAGTATTCCTCCTTTGCACCTCAATGAGTGACTCGCCAGCCGTAGTTCCTCTACCTGTTTAAGCCAGCAGACACTAACGAGCCACTCATTCAAATGCAGGCTGTTTTTCAGTCTCTATACAGAACAGCCAAACTGTAAGCCAATTAAATTTTAGCTTCTACCATCTACACTGGCAATTGATGGGTAAGAAGCTTTTATTTACTCCATGATGCACCTCCATAAGATACTAAAATGGAATGCAAACGAAATGATTTGTCATCTAAAGTGGACAGAGGTGTCGGTTGTCCTCGTGAGCGGTCGGTGGACATCGGATGACATCGGAACGTTTGGGAACGGTCGGAACTGAGCTAAGTATAACACAGTTCGAGACTTGTGTCAATCCCCCCGATGGGCCTCTCTCTCCCCAACTAGTGTATGTCGGTCTGGCAATTTCTCTTCTATCTGTATACTATTATATATATAAAAAAATATATAGATAATAATAAGAGATAGGTAAAGAGAGTGTCAGAGAGGGAGAGCGACGTCGAGGTTAGGGGGAGAGGGGGGATAAACCCCGCCAAACTCGCTAAACCCCTGTAAACGCAGGCAGTTACGCCCTGCTCGTCGCGTGAAAAGGCGTGCTGAAACGTTCCGACGTCTCACGACATCTCACGACAGCTTACGACAACGACCGACAGCTATGACCTAATTAGGTGACAGCTATCTATCTATTTAGTTGCTTTAGAAAGATTTGAGAGGGGAAGGAAAGAAGAATGGCAGGGAGAATATCTTTATGATAAAAACTCCCTGCCATCTTCAGCTTACTCCGAAAGAGACGCTAGTATATCTAGCGAGCGAACGAAGTGAGCGAGCTATTCGCCAAACTTCGCAGTGAAGCCAGGACGAATGATGTTGACTGCATCTTCCAAGGAAATACCCAAACCCTTGGAATAGTTCCGAACGGCAGTCCTGAACGTGAGCTGAACATCAGCAGCCCACGAAGCAACAACGAACTCCGCAAGCGGGTCAGAAGCTGCCTCATAGTTCGCAGCATTCAAGCCACGAATGAGGTAGTCAGTCAGTTCCGATTCCTTGCTTGTGACAACTGACATGAACTGTTCGACACTCTTGGGAAGCGTATCGGGAAGTGAATCGTCGAATGCTTCGTAAGTGATGACCTGTGGATTCTTTCCACGAGTAGCACCTACCTTTTGACGTGTTCCAACTCCCGAACGTCCCTTGTTGACTACTTCAGCATTGGCTTCTGCCTTTTCGCGTGCTGTCTCGACTGCCGTCTTCTGCTCTTCAGACATTTTCGTAACTCCCGAGATTAGTGGGGATGATTCCCCGTCCGCCTTGTGACTCCATTATACCACGAAGCGAAACGAAACGCAAGCGAAAACGTGGGTAAGTCAACCGATGTTGCAGCCCTTTTTATCAGCCATTGTTAGCGCCGTCTCACCAGAATGAGAAAGGTTTATGTTCACCTCTAATTGACGAAGCCACGATTGTCCAATGCTAGAATGGAATGCACTCAGCGCTTACTCTGAGCCATCCTAGACTTACTTGGGCAATTTGTATCTCAGTGGAGACAGAACCAATCGAGGAAGGCTTACGAATGATGCCTGCTCTAGGTCATGTCTCCGTTTTTCTCTGTTGACTCGCCTACAGTTCACCGTTATTTTGGTGTTGAAGATGCGAGCCCACTTTGTTACTCTTGGACTCATATGTGAACCTCTTCAAATCCTTCTAAAGAAACTAAATAGAAACCTGCTTCACAAACTGCTATCAATCTGCGAAGCAGGTCCCCAAATCTTCACAGGCTAGAGCACTAGATACGCAGGGCTGGAATGGTTAGAAGAATGGAGCGTCGTAGATATGCCAATTAGGAACTTTCCAATCATCAGCATATTGAACTGCATCAACATGGGTTTGAAATACTCCAACGATGTATTTATCCCCCATTCGATTGATGCCCATAAGAATGTGAACAGTTTTGCTGCTCATTTGTTCCACGGAGCTTGATTAGCTTTGTGAGCGTCAAGCCTTTCCCGTGCCTCAACTTGTTTGCCCTTGATTGCAGTGAGTAGGATATCCATCGCAGTAAAGATATCCATTCCGCACTTCTGAAGAACAGTGAGAGCCTTTTCTAATTGCTTTCGTTCACTGGCTCTCAGGTTCACCAGAATAACTAATTGCTCGCTTGGTGACATGAGAATCTCGTTTCTGCCCTGCCTATCTAATGCTCTAACCCGCGAAGGTGGAGAGCAAAAGATGGCATGTTTAAGACTCAACCTAGACTTGTAAGGTCCAAGTTAAGAATATGTGCTCACAAGGATGTCCTAGTATTAATGCTGGACACTGCGCA
>Ga0184629_10000038_pt1 | contig 46688 bp, 36 predicted proteins | sample PLM4_32_b1_FD_133158 | JGI IMG/M metagenome (GOLD analysis project Ga0184629, IMG submission 133158) | Groundwater sediment microbial communities from an aquifer in East River, Colorado, USA - PLM4_32_b1 | ecosystem: Environmental > Terrestrial > Soil > Riparian zone | place: USA: East River...
CATGACGCAGGTCTTCCTGCACCACAACGAGCATCTCCACCCCGAGCCGGAGGTGTACGACTGCGGCACCCAGACGATGCTCAGCCCGATCGGATGCGATGGTCAGCTCTATTACTACCGCGCGACGGTTTCGGCCGGTGACAGCTCAGGACTCGCGGCGCGCGACGAGGCGAACGTCTACCCTGCCTGTCCAGGGGTCACGCTCGTCGCGGACGCCGGCCCCGACCTGGTGCTCGCGGACGCCCAGCGCGACGGCGGCGAGATGGTCCCGCTCGATGGCTCCGGCAGCGCGGACCCTGCGCACGCCATCGTCAGCTACACCTGGCGCCTCGACGAGAAGCCCGTCGCAACCGGTGCGACTCCGGCGCTGCGGCTGCCGCTCGGCACGACGGTGGTGACGCTGGTGGTGACGAACAGCGTCGGGGAGGTCGCGGCCGACACCGTGCGCGTGACGGTGGTCCCGGGAGACGGCAGCCTCGCCGTCCCCGAGGCGCGCTTCGCCCCGGCGCCCGAGGGGGGAACCGCGCCGCTCGCGGTCGCCTTCGACGGGTCCGCCTCGGCCGACCCGGATGGGAGCGTGGTCGCCTGGTCCTGGAACTTCGGGGACGGCGGCGTCGCCTCCGGCCCGACCGCGGCCCACACGTACAACAGCGCCGGCACCTTCATGGTGACCCTCACCGTCAGCGACGACGACGGGCTGCAGGACGCGGCGACGCATCCGGTCGGCGTCGCGGCGCCGGAGCTGGTCGCGTGGCTCCTGCTCGACGAGGGGAGCGGCGCGCTGGCGGTGGATGCCTCCGGGCACGCGAACGACGGCACGCTGACCGGAGGGGCGACGTGGAGTGTCGGGCAGTCCGCGAATGCCGTGAACCTGGATGGGGTGGACGATCGCATCGAGCTGCCCGGCGCCGCGAGCCTCCATCTGCGCAACCGACTCACCCTCGCCGCCTGGGTGCGGCTCGACACGATCGACGCGGAGGACGGAATCCTCGTGAAGGGGAGCTCCGCGATCCCGTACGGCCTCCAGCTCGAGGCGAACGGGAGGCTGCGCTTCACCGCGAACGCCGGCGCGCCGCCCGGCGGGGTGGGCGGCGGGAGCTGGAGCTCCACCCTGGCCGTCGCGACGGGGAGCTGGCACCACGTCGCGGTGACCTACGACGGGACGCGGATCCGCTTCTACCTCGACGGCGCCCTCGACCCGGCCCAGCCGGCCGCGGCGCTGCGCTTCGGGCGGGTCGCCGAAGGCGTATTCGCCGGGGCAAACCTTCTCGCTGCCGCCTACCTCGACGGAGCGCTCGACGATCTGCGCATCTACAACTGGGCGCTCTCGGGGCCGGAGATCGATGCGCTCGCCAGCGCCACGGCGGGACTGAACTACGGGTACTACGAAGGTGTCTGGAGCACGCTGCCGAACTTCAACTCGCTCACCCCGCTCGAGACCGGAGGCGTGTCGAACGTCACGCTTGCGCCGCGCAACGTGAGCGACAACTTCGGCATGCGGTTCCAAGGGTGCCTCGAGATTCCCACAGCCGGCAGCTACACCTTCTACACGACGTCCGACGACGGCTCGAAACTGTTCATCGGCACGACCCAGGTCGTGAACAACGACGGGCTGCACAGCGCCCAGGAGCGCTCGGGCACGATCGCCCTTGCGGCGGGGTTGCAGCAGCTCACGGTCCCCTTCTTCGAGCGGACCGGCGCGGAGGTGCTCGAGGTACGCTGGCAGGGGCCGGGGATCGCCAAGGCGCTGATTCCCGACGCGGCGCTGTTCCGGGTGGGATGCGCCAGCGGACCGAACCGGCGGCCGCTCGCCGTGAACGACACGACGCAGCTTGCGGCGGGGGGTTCGATCGTCGTCCCGGTGCTCGCGAACGACAGCGATCCGGACGGCAACCCCTTGCAGGTGCTGCGTGCCGACCCCGGGGTGTACGGGACGGTCAGCACCAACGGGACGACCGTGACGTACGTGCACGGCGGCTCGCCGGGGCTCGTCGACTCGTTCTCCTACAAGATCGGCGACGGCCTGGGCGCGACCGCGATCGCGACGGTGCAGGTGCGCGCCTGCACGGCGATCGAGATTGCCTGCGACGGCTTCGACGACGACTGCGACGGCACGGCGGACGAGGATCTCGACCTCGATGGGGATGGTCTGTGCGCCGACAACTGTCCGGCGACGGCGAACCCGCTGCAGCAGGATGCCGACGCGGATGGCGTGGGGGACGCCTGCGACTGCATGCCGCAGGATCCGACGAACGCTCCCCTGCCGCTCGTCGGAGAGGCGCTGTCGCTGACGCCGGCGGGAGCGCCCGGAGCGGCCGACCTGAGCTGGGCGGCCGTGCCGGGGATCTCCGCCTACAACGTCTATCGAGGCTGGCGCACACCGGCCGAGGCCTGGACCTACGACCACGCCTGCGCCGGGGCGGCGCTCGCGGGCCCGTTCTTCGCGGATGCGGCCGCCCCTCCCCCGCATCGCGTGTTCTACTACCTCGCGGCCAGCGCGTGTCTGGTCGGCGCCGCCGAGAGCGAGCTCGGGCACGACAGCGCGGGGAATCCGGTCCCGCGTCCCCACGCCTGCGGCGAACCCCCTCTGGACCCGGATGGGGATGGGGTCGAGAGCGCGCTCGACCTCTGCCCGGCGGCGGCGGACCCGTCGCAGCTCGACGCCGACCTGGACGGCCGGGGGGATGCCTGCGACAACTGTCCGCTGGTCCCGAACCCGACCCAGGTGGACAGCGACCAGGACGGAGTCGGGGACGCCTGCGACTCCTGAGGCGGGCGGAGGCACCCTGGACCGCGGGCGGGGTATGATCCCCGCGATGGCGACTCTGGTACTCCGCGACGACCGTTTCCTGGCGCACGATCCCGGGCCGGGTCACCCCGAGAATGCCCGGCGGCTGCGCGCCATCCACGCCGATCTCGACGCGCAGGCGATCGCGGGAACCCGCACGGCCGCGCCGCGCCAGGCCACGGACGGGGAGCTGACGCGGGTCCACGACGACGGCTACCTGCGACAGGTCGCCGCGACGGCGGGACGGGGCGCGAGGCAGCTCGATCCCGACACCTGCACCAGCGCCGGCTCCTACGAGGCGGCGCGCTGCGCCGCGGGAGCGGCGCTACAGGCTGCGACCGCGGTCGTCTCCGGGGAGGCGCAGGGCGCCTTCGCGCTGGTGCGCCCGCCCGGGCACCACGCGGAGTCGGCGCGCGCGATGGGATTCTGCCTCTTCAACAACGTCGCGATCGCGGCGGAACATGCCATCGCGGAGCTTGGGTGCCGGCGCGTCCTGATCCTCGATCCCGACGTGCATCACGGCAACGGGACGCAGCACGCCTTCTACGCTCGCCGCGATGTCCTCTACGTCTCGAGCCACCGCTTCCCGTTCTACCCCGGCACCGGCTGGTTCGACGAGGTCGGGACCGGGCCGGGTGAGGGGTTCAGTGTGAACCTGCCGCTGCCGCCGGGCATGGGGGACGCCGAGTTCCTCCATCTCTACGAGGAGGTCGTCTCCCCCATCGTCGAGCAGTACCGCCCCGATCTGATCCTGGTCTCGGCAGGCTTCGATACCTGGAAGGACGACCCGCTCGGTGGGATGCGGATGACGGAGCTGGGGTACGCGGCGCTCTTCGGCCTGTTCAAGAGCTGGGCGGACACGCACTGCCCGGGGCGGATCGCCGCGGCGCTCGAGGGAGGATACGATCCCGCGGGGCTGGTGGCCGGGGTCCGCAGCACGATTGGGATCTTCGCCGGCGCGCGCGCGGTCCCGGCGCCGCTCGAGTCTCCCGTCCACCCGCACGCGCGCGAGGTCGCGTCCGAGGCGAGGCGCATCCTCAGGCCGTACTGGTCAGCGCTCGCCGGCCACTGATCACCTGCTAAGATGCCCGACCCGGTGAGGCCCGCGGGTGCACGCGGGAGGGAAGAGGTGACGTGGAATTCCGAGCCCTGACCGCAGCGGATCGCCCCGCCCACGAACGCCTCCTCGCCGTGGCGCCGATGGCGACGGTGTACAGCGACTGGGACTGGCAGGGGATCCTCCGCTATCACGGCTGGCGGACCCGCCCGGTCGGAGTGGTCGAGGGGGGAGAGTTGCTAGCGGCGGCGATTGTCGCCACGCGCGTCGCCCCGCTGATCGGCTGGCGCGTCGTCGATCTCCATCGCAGCCTGTGCGGGTCGAGCGCCGAGGCGCTGCGCCTCCTGCTGCGGGAGGTGCTGGCCGACGCGGAGAGGGAGCGGTGCGTGCGCGTCCGGTTTGCGGTGCAGTTCCCCGCCGCGGAGATGGAGCGGCAGCTGGGCGGGACGCTGGCGTCGCTGCTCCCCCGCTCCCCCGACCGCACGCTGTCGCTCGAGGAGCACTGCACCTACTGGCTGACGCTCGACCCGGAGGAACGCTGGGGGCCCGCGTCGTGGAACGAGCACAATCGCCGCAACCTGCGGAAGGGAGAGCGAGCCGGGATCGCGATCTGCGAGCACAACACCCCGGAGGGGATCGATCGCTTCCACGAGCTGCACGCGGCGACCAGTGGGCGGAAGGAGCTCAAGCCGAAGCCGCGCCGCTACTTCGACGCGCTCGAGCCGCTGCTGCGCCGCGGGCGGGTGGTGATCTTCCTGGCGGAGCACGCGGGGCAGCCGATCGCCGCCTCCGTCCTCGGGCTGGGGCGGGTGGCCCGCTACCTCTGGGGCGGCACCGCCCAGGGGGGAACCGAGATCGCCGGCAGCGGGCCGCTGCTCCATCTGGCGATGATGCGGCGCGCCGCGGCGGCGGGGGCGGACGTCTACGATCTGGGAGGCTCGCCCGGCGCCGAGCCGGAGGCCGCTCACCCGAACTACGGGGTCTGGCGCTTCAAGGCCGGCTTCCGCGGCCGGTTCGTGAGGAACGAGGAGGATTACGACTACATCCTGCGACCCGCGGCCGAGCGCTGGCTGTCGGAGATCGCCCGCCGGATCCAGTGACCGGGCGCGCTCGCGGGGGACGGATGGGTGGTGACCCCATGCGGCGTATGATCCCCGCATGAACCCGATCGTCTGGCAGCGCCTCGCTCGCTACCTGCGCACCGGTGACCTCATCGCGCTCGGGATCCTGGCCGGACGAGCGGTGCGCGTCGTCCAGCTCGACCACGTGATGGTCATGGGTCGAACGCTCGAGGGCGCCGACCCCGAGCTCGAAAAGCTCCGCGCCCGCCACCCGGAGCTCCGGACCCGCTTCGCGCTGCCCGCCGATCTGCCCGTGCTCGACGCGACCTTTCCCAACCATTCCGGGGAGTACGGCGGACGGCTGCGGCAGGGGGACCACTGCCTGCTGCTCGAGCGAGACTCCCGGCCGGTCGCCTTCACCTGGCTGAAGCTCTACGCGGACGTCGTGATCACGGAGATCGGCTTCCACGTGGCGCTGCCGCCGCGAGCCGCGTGGGGGTACGACACGTGGGTGGTCACGGAGGCGCGGCGCACGGGCGTCTTCCTGCTTCTCATGCACGAGGTGATGGCCGAGCTGCGCCGCCAGGCGGTCCCCTCCCTGTTCGCGACGATCACCCACACCAACCACGAGTCGGTCGCCGCGCACGAGCGCCTGCAGTACCGGGTCGTGCAGACCCTCAGCCGCGTGCAGATCCCGGGGGCAGCCCTCTATCGCAACCGGCCCCCGGGAGGGCGCGCGCGCTGGGTGATGGCCGCGCACCGCGCCCCGGCGGTGACGATAGCGGTGCCGGGGTAGGCAGGGCCGGATCGCCGCCCGATCCCCGTCCACCGTCATTCCAGCGCAACACTACCTTGTCAGATTCTCCCCAGAGGAAGCTCGGAACACGGAGGGGGTCGAGGTGGCGATGGGAGGGGCACGCCGATCGCTTCCTCCACCGTCATTCCGGCGCAAGCCGGAATCCACCGGCGCCCCCGGCTGCATGGACGGCCTGCGAGGTCCTCGGCCGGAGAGCTTGGCGCCAGGGGCCAGGTCGACGCCGAAGTAATCGGTGGGCCCCGGCCTTCGCCGGGGTGACGGAGAGGGGCCGGCCGCCTTCGCCCGGGTGACGGAGGGGGGCCGGCCACCTTTGCCCGGGTGATGGAGGGGGGCCGGCCGCCTTCGCCCGGGTGACGGAGGGGGCCGGCCGCGGGGGGCGCGAGACTAGCCGCCGTGGTGGCGCGGGATCGAGCCGTCCTGGGGTCCGGCGCCGTGGCAGGGAGGCGCTGAGTCGTCCGGCGCCTTGGCGAGCTCCTTGTCGAGCTGGTCGCGCTGGTCCTCGGTCAGGACGCCGCGGAGGTCCTTCACCAGGTACGCCTCGGCCACTGCGATCTCGGCGTGGACGTTCGCCATCGTCCCGATGTCGGCCCGGATCGCGGCCTCGTCGATCGGCTCGGCGAGGACCTGGTCGGCGAGCGCCTGGTGCGCGGTCCCGAGCTGCGCGAGCTTCGCCTCGTTCACCGCGTGGAACTCCTCCATCCTCGCGTGGAGCTGCTTCGACTGATCGTCCGTGAGATCCAGCGAATGCACGGCCATCGTCAGGCGGTGGACGACGGGCGAACCCATCATCGGGCCCATCCGGTGGTGGCCCGGGCCTGGATCCCGACCCGCGGCAAGGGCCGGCGCGGCGAGGGCGAGAGGGAGCATGAGGGCGAGTGTCCGGGTTATCATTCTTCGCTGCGGCATGGGGTCTCCTGTCCGATGAGGGGAGGGCGAGCCGAAGACCGGCCCGTCCGTCGCGTTCAATGGGGTAGACAGCGGCCGGGCGCCGGGGGTTACACCGGACCGGAAACTGTTTTTTCGCCGCGACGTGTAACCACGGGCCGCGCGCCGGCTGTCTAGCTTCATGGAGGACCGCGCGTGGAGTGGATCTGGACGGAGGTGCTGCGCTTCGCGCCGACCACGCGGGCGCCCGGCCCCGCGATTGCGGCCGGCGAGGCCGCGCTCGTCGAGGCGAGCCTGCGGGGCGACCCCGATGCCTTCGCCGACCTGGTGCGGCTCCACCAGCACCGGGTCTTCCGGCTCGCGGGGCGCTTCTTCCGGAAGCGCGAGGATGTGGAGGATGCCGCGCAGGAGACCTTCCTGCGCGCGTGGCGCAAGCTCTCGAGCTATGGCGGTCACGCTCCCTTCGAGCATTGGCTGACGCGCGTCTGCCTGAACTGCTGCTTCGCGAAGCTGAAGGCAGCGCCCCACCCCACAGAGCCGCTCGCGGATCATCCGGAAGCCGGCGGCGCCGGGTCCGATCCTCTCGTCTCCCTCGAGGTGGCGCAGGCGCTCGGCACGCTCGACCCCAAGGATCGCTTCATGCTGCTGCTCCTCGACGGCGAGGGGTGGGACATGGCCGAGGTGGCGGAGCGCACCGGCTGGAGCCGGACGAACGTGAAAGTGCGAGCCTTCCGGGCACGCCGGCGGCTGCGCAAGCTGCTGGAGAGATCGTGATGCGCGAGCGTGGCGATGGACTCGACGGTCGGATACGGGAGGCGCGGCGCTACTTCGAGCAGCACCACGCGAACGCCGTCCCCGACGCCGGCTTCGCCGCCCGGGTGGCGGCGCGCCTGACGCGGGACCCGGCCGAGACGCTCGGCTGGGCGGCGATGAGACTCCTCCCCGCGTCGGTCCTCCTGGCCGCCGTTCTCGGATACGTCTCGCTGAGGATGATCGGGGCCGGCGAGTCGGCGCCGGTTCCGGGGAGCGACGACGACGTGATCGCGTGGGTCCTCGCCGGCCAGGAGGCGGGGCGATGAGCCGCTGGGTCGCCATCGTGGCAGTGGTCGCGCTCTTCCTGTCGGGGATCTCGATCGGCGCGCTCGGCGTCGTCCTGCTCGGGCATCACGGGGGCGCGCCGGAAGGCGCGCCGGGAGCGCTGATGCGGTCGCCGATCCCCCCTCCCGAGGTCTTCATCGACCACCTCAGCCGGCAGCTCGGCCTCGACGACGATCAGAAAGGGAAGATCGAGGTGATTCTCGCCGAGAGCGAGAAGCGGAGCGACGAGATCCGCCGTGAGATCCGCCCGCGCCTCGAGGCCCAGATCGAGGAGACGCACCGCCGGATCAGCGAGCTGCTCACCCCCGACCAGCGCCAGAAGTTCGACGAGTTCAGGCGTCAGATGCACCGCCGCTCGGATCGCTTCTTCCTGGGCGAGCACGCACACGGGCCGATGCACGGGCCGCCGCCTGACGTCCCACCGCCGCCGGGGTGAACGGGGCATCGGTTCGCGGGTACCCCACAACCCCGACGCACCCTGCGCGACCCTGCAACCGGGCGGTCGGTGGATTCCGGCCTTCGCCGGAATGACGCTGGACCGGCGGACCCCGGACCTCCTTGCAACCGGGCGGTCGGTGGATTCCGGTTTTCGCCGGAATGACGCTGGACCGGCGGGTTCCGGCCTGGAGTTACCCGGGAGAACGACTGACGAGCCGCGCGATCACGGACAGTAGGTTCTGCGTGATATCCGCCTTCGCAATGCAGTCGTCCGCCCCGGCGTCCACGGCCACGGTGCGGGCGGTGCGGCTGCCGTGGAAGCTGGTGAGGACGACGACCGGCGCGCCGGCGCGCCGCTTGATCCGCCGGGTCGCTTCGAGCCCGCTCATGTCGGGCAGCGCCATGTCCATCACGACCACGTCCGGCGCCAGCTCCTCGACCCGCGCGATCGCCTCCCCCCCGGAATGCGAGCGGCCCACGACCTCCACGGACGCGGCCGCGCCCAGCCAGGCGTTGACCGCATCCAGGAAATCGTCGTTCCGATCGACCAGCAGCACCCGGACGGTCGTCACCGGTCTCCCTTCGCGCCGAGACCTTGAGTGTCGGCCGAACGAGCCAAACCCACAATCGGAGAGATCCCTGCCCGGGAGGCGGAAGCCCCTCGTGGCGGCGGGGAAAAACCTTACCGGGGAGTAGGGGGACGACGGGGTGGGGGCGCGGTCACTCCGCCTGGATCAGCCCCGCCTTGAGCGCGAAGCGCACGAGTCCCGCGACGTCGTGGATGCCGAGCCGGTCCATCAGGCGGACGCGGTGCGTCTCGACCGTCTTGACGCTCACCTCGAGCAGATGGGCGATCTCCTTGGTGGAGCGCCCCTCGGCGATGAGCTGCAGGATCTCGCGCTGGCGCTGGGTGAGGCTCTCGAGCGGGTGGCGCTCGACGCCGCCGTCGGAGAGGAGATCCTTGACCACGGTCTGGGAGACCTTGGGGGTGAGGTAGGTCTCGCCGCGCATCACCGACTGCAGCGCGAGCGGCAGCTCCGCCACCGCGGCTCCCTTGACCAGGTACCCGGCGACCCCCGCGCGCAGCGCCTGGCGGACGTAGGTCGCATCGGCATACATCGAGAGCATGACGACCCGGGTGCGCGGCGACTCCTGCGCCACGCGCTTCGCCACCTCGAGGCCGTTCAGCCCCGGCATGCCGATGTCGAGCAGCGCCACGTCGGGGCGGTGCTTCACGATCAGCTCAAGCGCCTCCCGCCCGTCGCCGCACTCCGCCAGGATCTCGACCCCCGGGTCCGATTCGAGCAGGGCGCGAATCCCGGCGCGCACCAGCGTGTGATCGTCGGCGAGCACGATGCGGATGCGGCTCATCTCCCCGCCCCGAGCGGCAGGCTGGCGCTCACCCTCGTCCCCTCCCCCGGTGTCGAGCGCAGCTCGAACGTCCCCCCCAGGATCTGCACGCGCTCCTGCATCCCGAGCAGCCCCAGCGCCTTGCCGGTCGCCGCCCCGTCGAGCGCGGCCGCCGCGTCGAAGCCGGCGCCGTCGTCCTGGACGACGAGGTCGAGGCGGTCCTCGCCGCGCTCGACCGAGACTATAACCCGGTGCGCCCTGGCGTGGCGCAGGACGTTCGTCACCGCCTCCTGGATCAGCCGGAACGCCGAGATCTCGATATCGGGCGGCAGCCCCTCCACCACCGCGTCGCCGCGGACGTCGATCACGAGGCCGGTGCGCTCCGCCTCCGTCTCGAGGTACCCCTTGAGCGCCGCGACCAGCCCCATCTCGTCGAGGAGCGGCGGGCGCAGCCCCAGCGACAGGTCGCGGATCTGCTGCGCCATCCGATCGACCAGCTCGGTCGAGTCGGCGAGCCGGCGCGCGTGGCGCGGCGCATCGGTCCCCTGCGTCAGCAGCTGCAGGTTGATGGCGACCGCGGTCAGCGCGGGCCCCAGCTCGTCGTGCAGCTCGCGGGCGATGTTGCGGCGCTCGTCCTCCCGGGCCGCCTCGAGCCGGCGGGTGAGGCGCCGCAGCCGGTCGTAGGCGCGGCTCAGCGCCGCCTGCACGCTCTCGCGCTGGCGCTGCAGCGCCACCAGCTCGCGATTGCGGCGCTCGAGGGCCGCGGTGCGGAAGCGGTGCGCGCCGAGCGCGAGGGCGGCGAGCGCGCCGAGCGTCGAGAGACGGAACCAGAGGGTCATCCAGAACGGCGGGATGACGCGGATCATCAGCGGCGTGGCGGCCTCGGTCCACCGGCCGTCGTCGCTGCGTCCCCGCGCCGTGAACCGCTGCACGCCCGGCTTGAGGTCCGTGAAGGTCACGCCGCGCTGCGGCCCCAGCTCGATCCAGGGCGCGTCCGCGGCGCCGAGACGGTAGCTGTAGCGGTGGCGGTCCCCGGGGCCGAAGTCGAGCACCATGAACTCCAGGCGGACCCACTCCCCGTACGGGATCTCGAGGCCGTCCATCTCCCAGACCGGGACGTTCCCGTGGATCTCTCCCAACGCCGTGTGGATCGAGCTGAGCAGCGTGGGTGCGGGAGTTGCCACGGCGAACGGCGTGCCGGCCGGCAGGGCCACCAGCCCCCGGGCCCCGCCGAAGAACAAGGTGTCCCCCGCGCGCGCCGCCGCCCCGACCTCGAACTCTCCGGTCGGCAGCCCGTCCGACACGCGGTAGTTCGCCACGCGCCCGGCGTCCGGGTCGAAGCGCGACAGGCCGCGGCGCGTGCTCACCCACAGGCTGCCGTCGTCGTCGGGGAGCAGGGCCACGATATCGTCATTGACCAGCCCGTCCGCCTCGGTGAACCGCTGGAAGGAGACCGTCCCGGCGGCGTCGAGGTCGATCCGGTGCAGTCCTCCCCCGCCCGTTCCGACCCAGACGCGGCCCGCTCCATCCTCGAGCAGGTCGGTCACCGAGTGGTGCCCGAGCGAGCGCGGGTTGCGCGCCTCCGGCAGGAAGCGGGCGACCACGCCCGTGTCGGGGTTGAGCGCGTTGAGCCCGCCGGACCGGGTCCCGACCCACAGCGTGCCGCGCCGATCCTCGGCGATGGCCACGACGTAGTCGTCGCTCAGGGTGCGTGGGTCGGCGGGATCGTGCACGTAGCGAGCCGCCACCCGGCCGTCGTCCCCGAGGTGCTGCAAGCCTCCCTCGCCGGTCCCGACCCACAGTCTCCCCTGCCGGTCCTCGAACAGGGTGCGCACGTAGCCGGGGCCGAGCGAGACGGGGTCGGCGGCGGCGTGCTTGAACGCCTGGCTCCGGCCCGTCGCCGGGTCGAGGCAGCGTAGCTCGACCGAGGATCCCACCCAGATCCGGCCGCGGCGGTCCTGCTGGAGAGAGAGGATCTGGACCGAGGCACCGCCCGTCGCTTCCGGGAACAACCGTTCGGCGGAGCCGTCGGCGGCGCGGCGCACCAATCTCCCCGACAGGGTGCCGATCCAGAGCGCGCCATCGCGGTCCGCGAGCAGCGCACCGACGTTTCCATCGTCGCCCGGAGAGCGGGCCCGATCCGCGCGCTCGGCGAGCAGGCGGGCGGAAGGCGCGAGGCGCCGCAGGCCATCCCCCCAGGTCCCGACCCAGAGGCCGCCGGCGCGGTCAGCGAGCACGGACACGATCCGATCCGACCCCAGCCCGTCCGGGTGCAGCGGATCGTGGCGCGAGACGTGGAAGCGATGCGTCTCCGGGTCGAGGGCGTGCAGTCCCGCGCCCCAGGTCCCGATCCAGACCTGACCCGCCGGGTCGCGCGCGAGCGCGGTGACGAGCGGCTCGGTCGCGGAGGCCGCGTCTCCGGCGTCGGCCGCGTCGCCTGCGGCATGGCGATAGCGGTCGAAGCGGCGCTCGGCCTCGTTCCAGCGCGCGAGCCCCTCCTGGGTGCCGATCCAGATCTCGCCTGCGGTTGGTTCGAGCAACGCGAACACGGCGTTCGAGGGGAGAGAGAACGGATCGGCAGGGTCTTGGTGGTAGGTGTGGAACGCCTCGGCGCCCGGCTCACGCACCGACAGGCCGCCGCCGTTGGTGCCGGCCCACAGGCGCCCGGCATGATCGACCAGCAGCGCGGTGACGTAGTCGCCGCCGATGCTTCCGGGGTCGGCCGGGTCGGCGAGGAAGCGCTGGCAGGCGCGCGCGTCCGCGGCGAACCGGTTGAGGCCGTGCTGCGTCGCCACCCACAGCGCCCCGGCCGGGTCCTCGGCGACGGCGTAGACGCTGTCGTGGCTGAGCGACGCCGGGTCGGCCGAGTCGTGGCGGTAGTGCGTGAACGCCCGGCGGGCGCGGTCCAGCCGGTCGAGGCCGCCCGAGTTCGTGCCGATCCAGAGCGAGCCTCGACGGTCCTCGAAGAGCACGCGAATGATGTTGTCGGAGATCGACTCGGGATCTCCGGGGACGTGCTTGAACTCCAGGAAATCCGCGCCGTCGTAGCGGAACAGGCCGTCCCGCGAGCCGATCCAGACGAACCCCGCCCGATCCTGGTAGAGCGCGGTCACGACCTCGGGCGGCGGGCCCCCTTCGATCCCGACCCGCGCGAAGTGGAGCGCCGGCGCGGGGTTCGGTGGCACCGCCGCTGCAACGCCGGGCAGAGCCGCGATCAGTCCGAAAAACCACGCCCGGCGCGCACCTCGCCACCTGGAGTTCACGCTGCGCTGCCTCCTGGGGTCTGCGTTCGGGTGCATGCCGCCCTTCGCCCGGTGAGAAGGCGACTATATCCGCTCCCCCGCGGCCGTCCAAGATGCCGGAAGGTATTTGGGGGGGTCGCGGTAGGGTTTTTCCCGACTGCGCGGAGACCGCCGCGATCCCTATATTCGCTCCCTCCTGTTGGCGTCGCGCGTCGTGCCTCGTCTGGCCGACCTCGAGGGCCCGAGAATCTCAATGACCCGAATCCGCGTGTTCCTGGCCGACGGCGATGACATCGATCTTCCCGGTCGAGCCGCCGCGCTCGCCGCCAGGCCGATGATCGACGTGGTCGGAACCACGAGCGACGGGAACGTGGCGCTGGCGCGGATTGCGGCCGAGCAGCCCGACCTCGTGGTGCTGGACGTGCGGCTCGCACCGATGGGTGGGTTCGAGGTCGCGCGGCAGATCAAGCTGGTCGCCGGGGCGCCGGTGGTCGTGCTGATGAGCCACCACGTCGGCGAGCTGGCGCAGCGCGCGGCCGCCGGGGCGGGCGCCGACATGATGGTCGCGAAAGCGGCCATGATCGACGGCGTCGCTGCGCTGGCGCTGAGACTGGCGGCCGGGATCCCGGTGCGCTGACCCGTTCGCGACGTCCGCTGGGGGGCGGGACGGAGACCCGGATACTTCTGTATCCTAGGGTTCCCCGACCGTCTACTGGAGGACTTCGTATGATTCACGAGAGCATTCTGGGCACGATTGGCAACACGCCGGTCGTCAAGATCAACCGCCTGGCGCCCGCGGGCGTGACGATGTACGTGAAGTGCGAGGCGTTCAACCCGCTTTCGTCGGTGAAGGACCGGCTGGCGATCGCCATCATCGAGGATGCCGAGCGGAGCGGGGCGCTGAAGCCGGGGCAGACCGTGGTCGAGGCGACCTCGGGGAACACCGGCATCGCGCTCGCGATGGTGTGCGCGGCGAAGGGGTACCCATTCGTGGCGCTGATGTCCGACAGCTTCTCGGTCGAGCGCCGGCAGCTCATGCGCATCCTGGGCGCCAAGGTCGTCCTCACCCCCGCGGCGGAGCGCGCCACCGGCATGGTCGAGAAGGCCGAGATGCTCGCGAAGAAGAACGGCTGGTTCCTGGCGCGGCAATTCGAGAACCCCGCGAACCCCGAATACCATCGCAACACAACCGGGCCCGAGATCCTGCGCGACTTCGCGGGGAGGCGGCTCGATTACTGGGTCACCGGATACGGCACGGGCGGCACGTTGACGGGGGCCGGCGAGATGCTGAAAGTCGCGCGGCCGGACATCAAGATCATCGTCACCGAGCCGGAGGGGGCCGCGCTGCTCTCCGGCAAGGAATGGCAGCCGCACAAGATCCAGGGGTGGACGCCGAACTTCATCCCTGCGGTGCTGAACCGCAGCGTGTACGACGAGATCGTGCTGGTCGGCGATATCGAGTCGCGCGACGCCGCCCGCGACCTGGCGACGAAGGAAGGGATCTTCTGCGGCATCTCCTCGGGCGGCACGTTCGCAGCGGCGAAGAGGGTCGCGGCGAAGGCGCCGAAGGGGTCGGTCATCCTGGCGATGCTGCCGGACACGGGCGAGCGCTACCTGTCGACGATCCTGTTCGAGGGGATCAACACCGGGACGGACGAGGTGGCGGGGCTCTGAGGCGACTGGCGGGGGCAGGAGGGGGGGGCCGGGGGGCCGATGGGGTAGGCAATGCGCGTCCCCTCCCCCGTCATTCCGGCGGAGGCCGGAATCCACCGACCGCCCAGTTGCATGGGTGGGCTGTGAGATCCAGCGACCGTCCGACGACATGCTGCGAGCCCAACGGGATCACGACGCTACCGGTGGACCCCCGGCTTTCGCCGGGGTGACGGAGGTCGGGCCGGGGTGACGTAGATGGGACCGCAGGAGGGGTTGCGGTTGGCGGGGGGAGTTCGTAGCATCGGGGGTAACTGGGAGGCTTGCGAGAGCCTCCGCCAACCTTGAAAGGAGCGCCGTCATGACCGAAGCGACTTCCGCCACGATCCGGCGGACGATCTTCGCGGCCTTGCTGCTGGCCGTGATGAGCGTCGCGATCCTCGCTTTCCTCGTGCCCCCGATCGAGGCAGCGCCGGCAGGGAACTGCAGCTACTACAGCAACGGCAGCTACACCACGTTGGTCGGCCAGTACGGCTACGACTGCTGCAACAACTACATCCACTGGGGCATCAAGACGAAGTTCGCCCAGTGCGGCGGCTGCTTCGTCTGCTTCCCACCACCCCGCTGAGCTGAGCACGAGGGACGAGCGCGGTGGCGGAGATGCCGCCGCGCTCGCCCCACTCCCCCGCGAGCGCCCTCCGGGAGAGCTGCGCTCCTATTCGACGCGGGCTGGCTCGCGGCGGAGGGAGGCGTGCCATTCGGCGTCCGTGGGGGGCGGGGGGATGGGGTGACGGAGGTGGGCGGGGCGATCGCTCCCTGCTCCGTCATTCCGGCGCCAGCCGGAATCCAGAGCGACGGTCGCATCCCGCGCGGTACTGGACCCCGGCTTTCCACTACTTTGTCAGATTCTCCGTAGGTGAACTGGGCGAAATCGGCTGCGCGATGGGTCCCCGGCCTGCAGTTCCTCGATCCGCGCGCGTCACCCCGCCCACCGCCGTCACCCCAAGCGTCACCCCGGCGAAGGCCGGGGTCCACCGATTACCCCGACGTCGACTTGGCCCCTGGCGCCAGGCATCCCGGCCGAGGACCTCAGAGGTCGTCCATGCGGCCGGGGGCGCCGGTGGATTCCGGCTTGCGCCGGAATGACGGTGAAGGAAGCGATCGGCGTACCCCACCCATCGTCGCCTCGACCCCCTCCCTGTCCCGAGCCTCCTCGGGAGAGTCTGACAGTGTTTCGCCGGGGTGACGGAGTAGGGGACGTCGAGAAGTCTCCGGGGACGCCGGAGGAAAACGTTGACGGCGGCGGGCCAGGCGGCAGCGCGTCGTTTGCCGCGGGTTCCGCGCCCGGGGGCCACATCGAGCCCCGCTGGCGCGCCGCGGCCGCCTGCTCGCGAAGCTCTCGCACGGGCACGGAGCGGGCGAGGGCGATCCAGGCCGGGAGCGAGTCGCGCCCCGCGACCCGGCCGACGAGCGTCGCGGCGACCTGGCCGAGCGGCCGGCCGCCGTCCTCCCCGGTGAGGGCGGACCGCAGGCGCGGCAGGCGTTCGAGCGACCAGGCGAGCGAGCCGAGGTCGGTCAGGGAGCGGCTGGAGTGATCGAGAACCTCCATGCCGAAGTCGGAGAGGCGAGCGTAACCGTAGCGCGTCCAGCCGCGGGCGCGGATGAAGGCGCGGGCGGCCCGCGCGAGGGGGATGATGACTCGCTCGCGCGCCGCCTTGAGCGCGAGCGCCTCGCGGTCGGCGGGGTGCGGCGGCGCGGGCAGAGGCTCGGCGAGGGGCTCCCGCCAAGGCTCGAGCGAGGTAGTGGTCGGCGTGGCGGAGGCTCGCGGGCACTCGCGCGAGCCGGACGTCGGGGCGAATGTAATGCGCACGGCTTCCCTCGAAACCGGCTGTCTGCGCTGGGTTCCCTCCTGCTCGGGGTGAATCTACCGCAGAACAATCGAATGCCAAGCGAAAGCGCGGACCACGCCGATCTCATGCAGCAAATCCTCGCGAGCGTTCAACAAACTGAGACCGAGCTCACCGCGTTTGTCGGATTGGGGGGGGGTCATTCTCGGCACTGCAAAGCTACGTCACGAGCATCAAGACCAAAACGAGCAATTTGCCCGATGATATGGCTCTTTGCCTGTGCCGCAGTACTTCGTGTTGGGCGGCAATGCCGGCGATGCGATCGAGTTGACGATCGACGTAAATAACGAATTCAACCCGAACGCATATGGCGATGCAGACGACCGAAGGCTCGGTGGTGGGGTGTAATTGATCGCGGCTGCCTCGTGACGCTCATCCGGCTCGCGTAGCAAGATAGGCAGTTCAGGCGGCCATCGCCAAGCGCAGTGTTCCCGGAGTCGGAGACGGAGTTCTTCCTGAGCGCGGCCACGTCGCGATGATCGGGGCCTCACATCGCGCTGTTCCCTTGGCTCCCCGTCGAACCCGCTCAAGCCAGGAGCTGTTCGATGCGGCGTACGCCCTTGACGGAGCGCAAGTAATCGTCGATCAGCACGCTCAACGGCTGCGGCGAAGACACCAAGCGGACGTTCAGCGTTCGAAAGTAGACCGGCAGCTGATCTAGTCGAGCTACTTCGCGGGTGTAGATCAACGGTTTCAACCCACGGCCGTGCGCATATCCCACTTCGTACATGACATTCTCGTTCAGGATCGTGATATCGGCGATCACCGCCGCGCATGACTGGACAGCATCGGCGAAGCTCGTGTAAATCGCTTCGCTCTTCGGCAAACGGTCGAGGCGAACCGGGATCATCTGCTTCTCAACGCACGGCTTGATCATGCTTGCGTACAGGCCGTCGTGCACTGGGTCGTAGGGAAGGAGCACGAGGCACTTGCCGACCTTGGCCGTCCGGATGAGGTCGACGACGGCGGTCGCGGCCGTTCTCGGACTCGTTTGGATCACCTCGGAGACCTTGGCGAGGCAGGTCTCGAGTGCGCCCGGATCGAAAGCCGCGGCGACGCGGTCCCGGTACTTCTCGAGGAGGTCCTTGGAGTCGCCACCGGCGTTGGGAATTGGTAGGACGGGGATACCGAGCTCGAGCGCCTGCTCGACGACGATCTCCGTGTGCTGCTTGCCTGAGATCGTCACGACCAGGTCGACGCCCGCAACCATCGCGAGTCGTCGTCCGAGTGGCGTTCGTCCGGCGATCACGCGCACGGTGATGCCATCCGCCTCCGTCAGCCTAACCGCGCCCCTGACGTCGGGGCGACTGTCCAGCGTGGGATCTGGAATCCACGCCTCGTAGCAGTCCCGCACATCGCGCTGCTCCTGAGCGGCGTACTCGCGCGCGCCCCTCAGCGCGGCCACATCTGTCGACACCGCCGTCGGTCTTAGGTTTGAATGGTCGAAGCCGCCCGTCACGATCACGGCCGGCATCGCGCTCAGGATCCTCTTGGCCAGTTCGGCGATGAATTCCGTTGGCATTCCTTGCAGATCGGTGCCGCCATAGATGCACACGCGCAGGCGTCTCATCCGGGCCTCCGGGTCGAGTCAAGTCGAGGTTGTGAATGCCTCGCAAACATGATGCCTTGGAACGTCGCGATGATGCGAGCGGCGACGCTCAGGCGAGGTCGGGGATCTGCCAGTCGATCTCGGGCTTGCGGTTCGCCCTCAGGACGCGATTGATCGCCGAGAATGGCCTGGTGCCGAAGAAACCATGATTGGCGGACTGCGGGGACGGATGGGCCCCCTCGACGACGATGTGGCGGCTCGCGACCAGGTTCTTCTTGGTCCTGGCAGGGCGACCCCATAGAACGAACACGACCGGGTCCTTCTTCCTGCTTACCGTCGCGATGATGGCGTCAGTGAACGTCTCCCAGCCCCGGCCCCCGTGCGAGTTCGGCTCTCCCGATCGCACCGTCAGCACGGTGTTCAGCATCAGCACCCCCTGCCGCGCCCAGGGAACGAGGAAGCCGTTGTCGGGTATCGTGCAGCCGAGGTCCGCCTTCAACTCTCGGAAGATGTTCTTGAGCGACGGCGGCACGCGCACCCCCGTCCGGACCGAGAAACACAGACCGTGCGCTTGCCCCGGCCGGAAGTATGGGTCCTGTCCCAGGAGGACCACGCTCACTCTCGGCAACGGCGTGAGCTTGAGCGCCGCGAACACCTCAGTCTCCGGGGGGAAGATGCGGTCGGGGAATCTCTTGCGTTGTTTGTCGACGAACGCAGCGAGCTTTCCGAAGTAGGCCTTGTCGAGCTCGCCACCGAGGGCGGCCTTCCAGGACGCGGGCATGCTCAGATTCACGATCCGATCCCTCCTTGGGAAGGGGTGCGTCGATCCCGTTTCTCATCAGACGACCTTGCCCTCCTTCACGAACTCGCGATGGATCGCCGCCTCGAGGCGCCGCCGGTCGAGGGTGGTCTCGGCGTCCGCCAGGACCCCGATGGAGCAGTGTTGCACCACGTTCATGATGGCGGCGCCGCTGATCTCGTAGCGGGTCGAGATGTCGTGCAGGCTGACGTCGGACGACAGCTCGAGCTGCTCGGGCAGGCTGTTCGACCACAGGAGCAGCCGCTCCTCCGCGCGAGGCATGGGGAAGTGGATCACGGACTGGAACCGGCGCACGAAGGCCTCGTCGATGTTGTTGCGCTGGTTCGTGGCAAGGATGACGAGGCCGTCGAAGGTCTCGATTCGCTGCAGCAGATAGGCCGCCTGCTGGTTCGCGTACTTGTCGTGGGCGTCACGGATCTCGGTACGCTTGCCGAACAGCGCGTCGGCCTCGTCGAAGAAGAGGATCCAGTCCTTGCTCTCGGCGCGGTCGAACAGGCGCGCGAGGTTCTGTTCCGTCTCCCCGATGTACTTGCTCACCACGCGCGACAGGTCGATGCGGAAGACGTCCCGGCCCGTGTGCTTGCCCAGCAGCGTGGCGGTGAGCGTCTTGCCCGTGCCCGGCGGGCCATGGAACAGGGCGCGGTAGCCGGGCCGGACGCGACGGCCCAGACCCCACTCGCCCATCGCCCGGTCGCTGAAGGCGACCCAGTTCTGGATGTCGCGGATCTGCAGGAGCGTGGCGGGATGCAGGACCAGGTCGGACCAGTCCATCTCCGTCGTAATGTGCTGGGCGGGGAAGGCGGTGCTGAACCTTGGCGCCGGCACCTTGCCGTGGACGAGGAACTCCACCAGGTCGGCGTCGAGGATCAGGCGGCCGCTCAGAAGCGGCTCGCCGTCGCGCACGGCCTCGAGCTCCAGCACGCACCGTGTCGTGAACCAGTGGTCCGGACCGAACAGGCCCCGCACGTACGCACCGGCCGCGAGGTCGCTGCCGGCGAGCAGCCAAGCCGCCGTCTCCCCCGTCGGCAGCAGCCCACGGTGGTGCGTGCCGCGCACGCCGCCCGCCTCGGGAAAACTGGCGCTCTCCGTCAGCGTGTCGCCGATTGCCGCATCGAGCCTTCCAGGCGCAACATGGGGCGCGAGCGCAAGAAGCAGGACGACCAGTTCGGCGTAGCCCGGTTCGTGCCGGGCGATGACGCGCGTGAACGGATCGTCCGTGGCGTGGAACTCGGGAGGAGGAAGGAGCTCCGTGGCGCCCGGGTTGGCGAGGCGGAAGCGGACGAGCTCGTCGAGCCAGGAAAGCGCGCCAACGAGATTGCTGGCATCGCGGCCTGCGTTCATGTGTCGAGCCCCGAGATCGTGATCGAGCTGTCGAGCGCCCACAGCCGCTTGATGTGGCTGACGTGCTGGAGGAGCTTCTTCTCGCCCATGCCAGGCTTGCCGCGGTCCAGCTCCTCCTGAATCGAGCTATTCTCGGCGCTGTCGCCGATGAACAGGTTCTTGGTGTAACCGAAGAACGCGTGGTGCCGCACGTTCGCGGCCGCTTCGACCGCCTTCGGGTTCAGCGCCTCGACCGGCGTGTGCGACTCGGGCGCCGAGCCGCGCTGCTCGAGCAGGAGCTTGGCTTCGCTCACCTTCTTGCTGGCAAGCGCGGTTACGTAGTGATTGGACATGTCGTACGACGATACGATGTGGCGCCGGGCGAGCTTCCGCGACCGCTTCAGATTCACGAGCCTTCCTTCAGAGTCCTTGGCCAGATCCGACCTGTCGGCATGGGTCTCCGCGAGATCGTACTTCATCTCGTAGGTGAAGCTCTTGCGCGGCACGCTGATCTTGCCCACGCTCTTGTCGCCAACACCCCAGTCCTCCAGAGTGTCGCCGATGTGCGTCCCCAGCTTCTCCAGTTGATCATCGAGCTTGACTGAGAGGGTGTCCGCCTCCTTCGCTGCAGGTCCGGACGGGGTCGCCTTCGAGGGATCGTCGAACTTGGCGAGCTTTCCCTGCGTAGCCTCGATGGCCTTCTCCTGGGTCTCGGCCTTCTTGATCGGCGGCTTCTGCTCTTTCTCCGGCACGCTCTTTCGCCTTGCCATTTCGGTCAGGAACAGGGACGGTTGCGTCGGGAGGGACCTCAGCACGAGCTGGGCGGAGCGGCGCTCCCCCTCGAACGTCAGCGTGTGCGACTCGCCGCCCCCCGACGCTGGCGCCTTCTTCTTCCACCAAGTGAGGAACTTCGCGCCGGCGCTCTTCGCCGCGGCCTCCAGCTTCTTCAGGAGACCACCCAGCCAGGCCACGATGCGGTCGAGCCCCTTGTCGATGGGCTGCCGGATGCGTTTGATGACGCCCACGACCTTGGCGGGGATGCCCCCCAAGCCGGCCAGACGCGCGAGGAAGGAGATGACGAGAACCAGCGTGTTCGCCATCGTCTGCTCGACCTTCTGCGCAGCGGCCGTCAGCTGTCCCGCGGCGATGGCAGCGATGCTGTCCACGAAGGCGGCAGCCGTGGCGGCGATCTGTGAGGCGCGCTCCACGAAGAACATGATGGTGTTGTAGATGGCGATGATTGCCTGTATCACCGCACCGGCGGGGTTGATCATGCTGACGATCTTCGCGACGGCGGCCTGCACGACCTCGGTCGCGACCATGCTCGTCACCTCGGCGATCAGCATGGACTTGAGTTCGGAGAGCTCCGCCTTGATCTGATCCCACGCGGCGACGGGACCGTCCTTCACGAGCGTGATGAGTATTGCGGCCGTCTTCTCGAGACCCACCAGGACCGGTTCGGGAATGATCTTCGCCAGCTTGCCGCGGATGTTCTGCCAGGTCAGCCCCAAGATCGACAGCACGAGCTTGATGATCTCGATGAGGTCGAAGGACTTCGGGATGTAGACCCCGGCCTCGCCGAGCGGGCCGGTGATCCACTTGATCAGCGCCGCCTTCAGGTGCTCGACGATGTTCCGTGAGAACAGCTGGAAGCCGAGGCGGCCCGCGCGCACCAGGTTGCCGACGAACCCGATCGGGTTGTCGAGGATGGTGCGGAAGGCTCCCCGGGCCTTCTTGACATAGTCGATCACGCCGGGCGCCACGACCGAGAAGATGATCTCCAGCAGCTCGAGGACAGTGCCCGAGGCCCAGCTGATGAACTGCCCGGCGAGATTGAGGAACAGCCCAACCACCTTCGAGACCACACCCGTGATCGTCACGACGTCCTGCCAGGTGATCGACTGCAGGGTCGCCATCACCTGCCCCGGGATCGACTGCACGAAGCCCATGAGCCCGGAGATTGCGCCCTGGAACCAGGCCCAGGCCCGTGCGATGGCATTCCCCTTCTTGATGTTCTCCCAGATGTCCTCGCGGCCGATCAGCTTCATGAAGCCGCCGATCAGCGTCTCGGCCGTGCGCGGCACCGGGTCGCCGGTGACCGGATCGCTGCCCAGGACAGCGCACAGCAGGTCGTAGCCGCGCGTCGGCCGCAGCAGCCCCGCCAGGGGCCGCAGGATCGCGTCGCGTACGAGGTCCATGAGGCCGATCACCAACCCCTTGCCGAAGGAGATGAGGTTCGCGATTGGCCGCGTGAAGATCGCCTTGGCACGGCTCCAGACGCCCCCCAGATCGAAGATGTCGGTCCAGCTCAGGGAGTCGAGGAAGTCTTCGATGCCCTGCAGAATCTGTGCGCCGATGTCGGCGAAGGTTGCGAGCTGCTGCTCGACCCAGGCGCCCGCCTTCTCGAAGACGCCGTGGTTCTCCAGCGCCGAGGTGATGAGGCTGCCGCCGGGAAGCAGCTCGATGAGCGCGCGCAGGATGTTGCCGGCGCTCCTGTCGACCGACGCCATGTTGATGGGATTGAACCCCAGCAGGATGGTCAACATCCGGAAGCCCGGCAGGAGGTTGGCCTTGTCGGCGAAGTAGTCGAGCGCATCGCTGATGCCGAGGCGCTGGACGGAAGGCGTCGCGGTCGAGGCGCTCACCTTCGGGCTGCGCTGGGCGGCCGCGCCCTGCTGGATGGTGTGCGTCAGCTCGTGGGCGAGGAGGTGCTGCCCCTCGCTCGTGCCGGGGCTGTACTGCCCCGCGCCAAAGAAGATGTGGCCGCCGGTCGTGAAGGCCCGCGCGCCCAGCCGAGTGCTGAGCCGGGCCGATTCCGCGTCGTCGTGCACGCGCACCGCGCCGAAGTCGGCGCCGAGGCGCGGCTCCATGAGACGCCGAGTCGCCCCGTCGAGCTTGCGACCCCCGGCCTGCTGGCGGCGAATGCCAGACTGCACTGCCTCCGTCGCGATGGGCACTCCGGTCCCGTCCCGCTGGACTTTCTCCTCTTCCCTCGCCTTCGCGCCGGGAGCGCTCGCCCTCTGGAGCCCGTCCGGGAGGCCAGCGTCCGCCTTCTGGATCCGCTCCCGCTCCGGCCGCTCCGCTCTCTGCACTTTCTCCTTCTCGCGCACGTCCGACCGCTGCACGAGCCGCTCCTCGCGCGGCGCGTCCGGCATGCGCATGACGCGCTCGGCGGTCGCCTCGGCCTCCCGCTCGTGCCGGTCGCCGGGCCGGTTGACGGTGAGCTTCGGCTGGACGGCCGAGAAGAACGCCTTCCCCGCCACCTGCGGAGGCCTCGAGACCGTGGCGCTCGCGCGCTCGGCGGAGGCTCTCACGCCGCCCACTCCACGTGCATCAGGCGCGGCATCCAGGGGAGCTTCACGTGGGCGATGCCCCACGGCAGGCTGTCGAGCAGCAGATCGTACGGGCGCAACTCGAGGCGCAGGACCCAATCGTCCTCGCGCAACTCGATCCGCCCGCGGCGCGCGAGAAAGTTGCCGCGCAGCCCGTCGGCGGTGGTGTTGCGCAGCACCTCCCAGTGCCGTACCACGGAATCGAGGAGCGCGGTCGCCTCGGCCTGTTCCTCGGCGGTCACGGGTGCTTCCCGCGGGACCGGGGACTCGATCGGGATCCCGCACAGCACCTTGGCGAGGACGAGATCGTGCTCCTCCGCCGCCAGCGCGCCGGTCGCCAGGTGGTGCAGCAGCAGCGCCGCGCGCGCGGGACGGACCAGCGCGTCGTCCACGGCGACCCCCAGCGCGCCGAAGAACCGGGGAAGGAACGGGTGCAGGAGCACGACACCTGCGTCGTCGACGAGCAAGCCCTCGGTCGCGGCCTCGTCATCCGCGGCCAGGTGCAGGGCCGGGGCGGGCGAGGGGTGCTCGAGGTCCACCGGGACATCGAAGCCGACCCCGGCCGCCAGGCGCTCCCGCTCGTCCCCGGACAGGCGTGGCGCAAGCCGCATCGCCGCCCTCCGCAGCAGATCGCCATCGGACGCGGGCGGCGCTTCTCTCGCGATCGCGTCGATCGCGACGTCCACGAGGCCCGCCTCGAGACGGTCGCGCATCTCTCCGCTCAACGCGGACCGGCGTACCGAGCGCACTGCCTCGAGCAGCCGGCCGTGCGCCCCGGCGTCGATCAGCTCGAGCAGCTTCACCACGCTCGCCGTGGAGAACTGCCGCCGCAGGCGCTCGCGGGCCCGGCTGTCGGACCGGAGCATGCGCAGGAGGTCCACGATGAACGCGCCACCGGACGCAGACGGGCGCGAAGCGTCACGGCCCGGCGGCCGCGCAACAGCCCCGTCGGGCGAGAGCAGCGCCAGCATTCGCTCGTCGAGGGGGCGCGGATCCGCACTCACGTACCACCACGGCAGCCTCCCATGGCGCAGGAAGTGCAGCACACCGGCCAGGAGCGCCTCGTCCGCGGTGAAAGCCCGCAGACCCGTCGTGGCCGTCGAGCCGCGAGGCAGAGGAGTCACGCCCCGCTCGCGCAGGGTCGCCGCGACCGCCGTGGACAGGGAGGTGGTGAGCGCCGACTCGAGGTGCTCAAGGCGCACGTCGCCGAGGTCGACGTCGAGCCTGTCGATCACCAGGTACCTGTCGTCCGCATCGAACGGGGCGAGGGCGCCTTCCAGGTGCGCGCCGACGGCGCGGCGACAGACGTCGCTCACCTGCCGCTGCACCTCGAGGCCCACCTCCTCGCCGCCGCGCACGTCTACGTCGACGATCTGCCTGAGGATCTGGTGCATCGCCCCCTACCTGCGCCGTCGCGTGCGGCGGATCGGCGCGGAGCGGCCGCGCTCGATCGAGGTCGCGGTGAAGGCCCAGCAGAGCTTCTCCCTGTCGATGACGAGCAGCTGCACCTGGACGGGCGTCGCACCCTCGGTCGTCACCGCGACCTGCGGCCTCTCGGAGTACATCAGCGACGGGGCGTCCACCCGCCAGTGGAACGCGAGCTGCTCGACGTTCACGCCCTCGCCGAACGTTGGCGTGAGAACGAGCCGGTTGTCGGACGTCTTGGGTGCGATGCCCGTCAGGGCGATGGTGCAGTCCTTGCCCTTCTCGTTCGCGCACTTGTCCATCGCGATGCTGCCGAACGCCGGCATTCTGTACGACGCGGATCCGGAGGCGGTGCTCTGCTGGACCCGGACTCCCTCCCGCGCGTAGCTCCAGCGTTCGCGGCGGGACACGGACCTTCCGGTCACGTCCATTTGGCTCAAGGCGAAGTCAACCTCGATGTTGAAAGTGTGGCAGGAATACGCCTCGACGACGAGCGTGCCGGCCTTGGCATCGTACGCGACGACGAAGGCACGCGACCCGTACTTCCCGGCGAGCTCGCCTTCGACGGCAGCCGAGACCGTGCGGCAGACCTTCGTCATGACAGCGGCGTACGTGGCCTCGGTGACGGGGGCCCGGAGGAGGTCCAGGACCGCCGACGCGTGGTCCGCGGAATAGATGGAGTTGCCGCGCTCGTCAGTGAGATCGAGCTTCCAGGTCGCCAAGGTCTCGTACCGATACGGCGTCGTGGCGGAGGGGCGCGGCGCCCAGGCCGGATAGCGGCTGCTCGCCGCCTTGCCGCTGCACGGCTTGTCGCATCCCGCCTGGACCTCGTGCTCGAGTACCACCCTCGTCTCGCAGCCGGCCGAGTCCCTGATACTCACCACTTGTCGGGCGCTGGCGACCTTCTCGACAGTGACCACCCCGCTTTCCGCGACCTGGCCCGGAGATGCGGTGTACGGTGGCGCCCCCCCCGTGACGCCGAAGAATGCGGTGAACGTCCCCGCGCTGACTTCGTCCCTGTATTCAACCGCGCCCGCGGTGAGGGCCGCGGGGACCACGAGCGTGATGGGAGCGCCCACGACGTCCTCGGCATCCGTCACCTGCAAGGTGTGCGTCCCGGCGCTCAGCTTGAGCGAGATGAGCCCCGTGAGCGCTCCGCGCGCCTCGCCGTCCACCCTCAGCTCGTACGGCGAGCTGCCCCCGGTGACCGTGATCTCGACATCCGCCAGGGATTCGGCGCCGGTGCAGCCCAACCGGGTCGTGATCAGCGGCGGCTCGGCGGGAGTCGCCTCGGTCGGTGGGGCGACGATAAACTGGATCGGGGCGCAATCCGAGCAGCACTGGTACGGCAAACAGAAGTCGGCGATGACGGCTCCGCCCTGGAGACGGCGGATCGTGGACGCATAGACGTCGTCACGCGTCTGCTCGCCTCCCGCGTCGTCGTGGTAGACGATGACAAAGGTGCCGCCGAACGGGACGCCGGCCCTGTGCTCGATCGCGGGATGCTCCTGCGCGTATCCGTCGAAGTACACGAGCTTGCGGATCTCCTGGATGCGGCGCAGGTACTCGGAGCGAATTGCGAGGAATCCCTCCAGGCGGCACGCATACACGACCGAGACGATCTGGCGATTGAGCTCCTGCCACGAGAGCCCGTCCTCGGCCGCGTCCTCGCTCCCCTCCCTGCTGATCGACTCGCTGAGCTGCTGCAGGCCTTCCACTGTCTTCTCGAACTCGTCCCAGTCGACGGAATACAGGTCCGGTGCGAGAAGGGACGTCAGGGTGGCCAGCTTGTTGAGGACGGAAAGCGCCGCGTTGACAGCCGCGGATTCGCCGACGAGGGTGAGGTCCGAAACACCGTACGACCTGGCGTTGTCGAGAAACGCTGAGCCGAGGGTCCCGGTCTCGACCCGCAGCTCCCTCGCGACGTCGGCGAAGCTCATGCCCATGATCGACGTCGCGCCTGCGAGCGGTATGGAAGCGCTCGCGGTCGCCCTCCGCGAGGCCCGCGGCGGCGCCGCCTCGCGGTGCACTGTCGACTTCAGCCCGATCGCGGCGAGCGAGGTCATCGACTTCTTCGCGAGGCAAACCAGCTCCTCGCGCAGCATCTTGTACGCCGCCTCCAGGTCCTGGAAGCGGCAGGCGTGCTCGGCGGGATCGACGTCGAGCGACTCGTCGACCCTCCCGGTGCGCACGGCGACGACGTCGAAGGGCAGCCGGAAGGACGTGCGCATCCGCTGCAGCCCGGCGAGCACGGCGCGGTAGTCCTTGCCGAGGTGCCCCTCGATGCGAAGGAAATCGAACGGGTCGAGGTCGAAGGACAGCGGGTTCTTCACGAACGCCGGGGCCTGCGGCGAGTACTCGCCGAAGCGGTACCCCTGGTTGTAATGCGCCCTGCCCTGCCCGGTCAGCTCCGGGCTCCACAGCTCGTAGAGGGGCGGGCTGCCGGTGAAGTCGTAGTAGTACGGGATGCACCGGTTCGAGAGCGGAGCCGACCCCGATCGGGACGGCGTGATGCGAATCTGCTCGTCTCGGCCCGCGACGCGCGGCGTCTCCCGCAGCGGCGGATTGTCGCCGAATCGCCGCGTGATCTCCACCAGGCGCGCGAACAGCTGCACGATCTCGCCGCGCAGCCCCTCGCAGTCGCAGCCGGCGGCGCTCGCCGGGTACCATCCGGTGCGGTACTCCGGCCCGAGCGCCACGTGCCGTGGGAACCAGTCCTCGGGAGGACAGCATCGGCAGGAGTACCCGAGGCCCCGCTTCCGGAACTCCTCGTACGCCGCGAACAGGTCGCCGAAAAAGTCCACGTAGTACGGCATGAAGGTTACCTGCCGTGAGGTGGCCGGTGCCGACTCGAGGAAGCCGTACAAGCTCATGAATCCACCGAACGGGTTGGACGGATAGTCCCGCAGCAGCACCGGCCTGAAGGCATTGTAGGCGGCGACCAGCGCGGCATTTGCAGCGCTCACCAGGCGGTCCTTCTTCACGACGGCCTGGAACGCCTCCAGAACCTCTCGCGTCGTCACTGGCCCGCTGCGCGGAACGTCGTAGCGAGGCAGCCGCAGGTCGGGGAGCGCGAGGCGCGCGGAGTCGTCCGTCTCGCTCCGGACCTTCTCGGTGATCCGCGCGACGTTCGCGCTGCTCACGAGGAGGCGACGCAGCGTGACGGTCACCTCGGCGCCTTTGTCGTCGCAGTTGGTCGGGCTGCAATCCGACAGGTCCTCGTTGTTGCGCTCCAGGAAGAGGAGCACGGCTTTCTCGTTCAGGAAACCCGCGGGGCTCCCGAGGCCCGTGACGTTCGGCTCGCCGTCGGGGAACAGCTCCCACATGGGAAACTGGACCCCTGCCTCCATGAACGGGGCGTAGGTATCCCCTTCGGGCAGGGTGTAGGCGCGATAGCCGGTGAGCTTGACGTCGTCATGCTCGATCAGCAGGTAGCCGAGCGACGTGACGGCACACCCTTTGGCTACGCCTGCCCAGCCGGCGCCCGCGTCGACAGCCAGGTCGAGGCCGCATGAGATGCCGACCCCGATCAGGTTGGCGCGGGTAAGGCGCTGCTGCTCGTCCAGGTAGTTCACCACCATGTTCAGGTGGTCGTCTGTGAGCACCTGGTTGGCGTCGAAAACGGGATAGGTGTCGATCATCGTCTTCATGGCGTCCTCATCGCTTTCGTTTTCTGCGGCGCCGCGCGGACCGCAGCCTCGGGCCGGGTTCGGGTTGCACGATCAGTTCGACGTCCTCGCTCGCGCCCGTCGAGAGCGACCCGAGCGCCGTCCGGTTCAGCCGCACCGGGTTGTCGTCGCTCCCGTCATCGCAGTCATGCAGCGTGGCCGCGGGATAGGTGTTCGTCAGCGCTTCGAGCAGCCGGACGAGGAGGCTCAGCCGGTACGAGACCTCGACGTAGGATGCGTATCTCGCCTCGAGGAACGCGGCGATCGCCTCGACGGTGCCGGGCACGAAGGAGGCTCCCTCGCAGAGCTCGATCGCCGGCGGCGTGAAGGGCGTGAAGTCGGCTCGCTCGCGGCCTCGATCGAGGTTCTCGGCCATCCACGCGGAGAAGGCCCCGCCGTACGTCTCGAGCAGGGCGAGCGCGCAGGCGCATAGGTCGGTCGTCGTGCTCCCCTGCAGGCTGCTCGTCAGCATGGCGTGCAGGCGCTCGACCAGCCGCTCCTCGCCCCAGTCGAGGCGGGAGTCCTCCTCGAGCCACGCGTACCACACCCGCTCGAAGCGCGTGAACTGGTAGCCGTGGACGATCACATCCACGAAGTGCTCGACAAGCTTCGTCTGCAGCTCGCCCCACGGGGACGCGAGATCGAGCCCGCAGGCGACGTCGGCCGCGGTGATCCCCGCGAAGACCCCGGCCACGACCTGCGTCGCCGCCTGCGGGCCGAAGACGCGGTGCTCCTTGCCGGCGTACCAGGCAGCGAAGGCTTTCGCGTGGAGCTCGTACGCCGCCAAGGCGCAGGCGAGGGCCTGCTGGCAGGTCGGGCGAGCGCCATCGTCCGTGAAGGCGCCCTTCTCGATGGCCCCCGTCAGGCTGTCGACGACCGGATCGCACGGATCGGCCTCGTGGTCGTCGTCCCCCACCCAGCACACCTTGGGCACGAGATGCGACGGGACCTCCTCCTGGATCGTGCGGTTGGCGAAGTCGCGCCAGTCGAGGTCGACGTTGTAGGGCGCCGTCCAGCCGGGCATGACCACCGTCAGCCGGAACGACCACGGGTCGGCGTCCTCGCATCCGGCGCACTCCTGGTACTGGGCGTCACCGGGGAACTTCGGGCGCAGCAGGAGATGCTCGACGATGATGCTCCGCGCGACGCTGCTGGTCGCGACGAGCTCATCCCTGAAGCTCTCGGCCTCGCGCACGGTGGCGAAGGGATCGGCGGCCTCTGCCAGCTCGGCGGACGACTCGTCACGGACGACGAGCCGGAGCCCTACCTCCGTCGCGTGCAGCGTGTAGGCGGAGGGCCGGCTCATGCGCCGCAGCAGGACATCGGTCGCCTGCCGTATCACCGCGGCCTCCGATGGGCCGGAGAATACCGGGGCCCCTCGCGCCCAGACCTTGTCCTGCACGTCGATCAGCGTGACGCCTGTGGTCTTCACGTTGGACGGGTCGGAGGCGTCGCAAGTCCACTCGAGGCGGAGGTCCGCGTACCCGAGCAACAGAGCGATTCGCCGCTTCAGCACCGTCCCGTTTTCGGGCCGGAGCGCCTCGGTGCGGTGGTCGAACGCCCTGGCCCGCCCGCTGCTGATCTCCGGGTAGGCCTTCAGGATGCCCAGCTTGTCGGCGATCAGCTCCCGCTTCGCGACGGCATCCCCCTTCCAGTCGGTGAGCAGCAGCGCGTAGTCGCCAAAGTTCAGGCCGAAGCGGGCGATGATGTGGTCGAGGAACTTGTTTCGGCGGTACAGGAACTCGGGCACGGTCTCGCAGAGCTGCTGCTGCTCGGCGCTGTCCAGGCCGTCGACGACGTCGTCGTAGCCGGCGATCTCCGCCGTGAAGTCGTGCGGGAAGTAGGTGGCCGCGACGTCGGGACTCGTGGAGAAGAGGTCGCCAACGTGAGCTACCTGCTCGAAGGCGTTGCCCAGGAGCTGCTCGAAGACCATGAGATACGCCTTCAACTGGTGCGCCTGGGCCTGCCGCAGCGTCCCGGCGGACGCGGGCAGCCCCTCGGCGCTCACGCCGTAAGCGCGCGGCAGCAGATACTGCACCGGCGAGATGTCGGCCGCGTCGCGGACGGCGCCGCCGGGAACCGGCAGGTCGTTTCTCGCGCCGGGCTGCTTCGGCCGCTCCTGCTCGCCCCGCAGCTGGGTGAGCGTGTCGTAGGCCTCGTCCTGGTCCACCGTGAGCGGCAGGCCGTTCTTCCTGAACTTGAGATTCGACAGGTTGTAGTAGAGCCGGGGTTGCTGGCCGTCGGCCATATACAGGAGCCACGACGCGCTGAGCTTGTCGGGATCGAAGTAGGGATCGCCGTTCTCGAACCTCGGATCCGCGACGCCCCTGACCGGGTTCCCGTCGTCGTCGTATCTCGTCATGAGCAGCTCGCTGATGGAGCGAACGCCCTCGATGTCCATCAGCAGGTTGACGATGTCGGAGGCACGCACGACGCCGCGCAGGACGGCCGCATCCAGGTCGTCCTGCTTGATGAATCCGTTCGCCAGAACGGGGCCATTGAAGATGTCCTCGACGGCGACACCTTCCGCGCGCAGCTCGGTGAGCGTGTAGAAGGGGATCGCCGGCGCCAGGTACTGCTCGAGGGCGAGCCACACCTTCGCCTGGACCTCTTCGATGTCGGCATCGGGCGCGACCTCGACCTCTGCGCAGACGGCGATCTGCCCCACGCTCACGACGCTCAGCCGGCAGAGGTCCTCGTCCAGGTTCCGGTGGGCGTGGTAGCACGCCTTCGCCTGTGCCACCCACGCGAGGGCAGCTTGCTGCTTCCTCCGATACAGGGGGACGATCCCGGTCTCGCCGCTCTCCAGCAGCAGGGCGAGCAGGTCCGCCACCCGCAGCACGTCCCTACCGGCCGAGGTCGCGAAGAACCGGATCGAGACGTCCCGGATAGTGATCGGCGTGAGCGGGGCCCCCGGGAGGCGGACGAGCAGCGTCGCGTAGAAGACACTGCGCCACGATCTGCGGAGCTCCTCGTCGCCGCTGACCGTGTTCGAGGGCGCCTCCCCCGTCTTGGCGCGCATGAAGCGAATGCACTCGATCGACTCCGGCCCGGCACCCGGCGCCAGGAGCGCGTCGAACTGCGCCTGGTCCGCGAGGTCGATCCGCGGAAAGCGCGCCTCCACGACGATCTCATGGACGTCCGACCCGGACCGGATCCGCAACGATCCCGCGATCACGCGGTCGTTCAGGTCGCCGAGAACGTCGTCGGTCTCCAGCTCGATCTGGATGTCGTAAAGCCCCCTGACGCTCGGCGCGCCGTCGCCACAAGCGCATTGCTTGCAGAGGACCCAGGCGTTGCGGACGCCGTCGAGATCGATCAGCAGCCGCCGATAGTCGTCCGGCGTCACGGGATTGACGGTGAGGATCGTCCGAGCCGTGTAGAACGGCTGATCCGCCGCGTTCGCGAGCAGGTCACGGATGGCCCAGCGCGCCCGGTAGGAGAGGTCCGTGATCGTGAAGAGGAGCGCCTCGGCAAGCGTGATCCCGGGATCGTGCGTGTTGTAGTCGGTCCACTGCAGGCTGCCGAGCTTGCTGATGCAATCGATGGCTTCGCGTCGCAGGCGGAAGAAGTCCATCCCCGCCGGGGGCTCGGGGTCCTTCGGGATCGTCGGAGAGCCCGGCGTCATGGGGAACACCCGCACCGTTCACCCGCGCCCGCCTGCACCGACTCGTCGACCGCCGTGATCACGTGCTCGGCGGCGGATACGGAGGCGAGCACCGATACCGCGCGCGTGCCCTCGACGACAGCCTGCGCTGCGGACTCCGTTCCGTCGCCGCGTCGCTTGTAGAGCTGGAAGTCCGTGACGTAGTCGACGCACTCCTGCTCTTCGAGGATGTCGATCAGCGAGGAGCGGTGCACCTTCCCGCCGAACGTCGGGCGCCGCACGGCGTCATAGGCCCAAGGCGCCAGGAACAGAGTGAGGGAGTCCCTGAGCTGGCCCAGGGAGTAGGTCTCGTCGAATCCCGCGCGCAGCCGCACCTTGCAGGCCACCCGTAGCCGCTCGTACTCGGGATTGCACACGTGAAGCGTAACGAAGCACGAGAGCCGTTCCTCCAGGTACGCCTTGATCTCCCCGAGAACGCTCAGGCTGGCGTAAGGCGTGAGCGGATCGGCGGCGTACCCCTCGCTCACCTCGGGGATCGTCACCACGGTGATATGGCCGGCGGCGAACTCCTCGTAGGTCCCGGCGCCCGAGGTGGTGGGCTTGTACCGCGTGTGGTTCAGGCACTTGACGCGGTGGATGCCAGGAAATGCCTCCAGGACCAACCGCTCGATGTCCCATAGCGTGATGGCCCGGTCCTTGTGCCGTAGCCGCTCGCTCGCGCGCGTATGAAAGGCGGTCCCCGTCTCCTGTATCTGCCCGTCGAACGACTCGTATGGCTGGGTCACGGACTTGATCGCCGCAACCGGCGCGACCAGCTTGGTGATGGTGCCCGCGGCGAGAGGCGTCGCCAGCAGCTCTGGGTCGTTGTCGCGATCCGCGAAGGTCACCTGCACCGCCTGCGCCTTCACGTCGAGCAGCCGGCAGACCGCCTGCACGCCCTTGCCCACGGCGATGCGGATCCAGGTCAAGCCGCCGGGAAGGAGGGCGTCGTCGATGGTGGCATCCGTGGGGATGGAGAAGGTGATGACGCCGGAGGCAAGGAGCTCGGACGTCCGATCATCGACCTCGTCGGAGGCAAACGCGACCCAGTCGCCGCTGCGCAGGTAGCTGAAGTGCAGGTGTGGCGACGGCTTCTCAGCCAGCGGATCCGCGGAGCCGTCCACGACCTGGAACAGCAGGGCGACGTTCTGCGGCGCCTCGACGCCGGCGAGGCCGATGTACAGCTCCCCCTCGTGCGGCACGCGCGTGCCCTGCGCGTCGCGATGCGACAGCAGCGGCAGCAGCGAAACGCCGGTCTCCTCCGATCCCACGCGCTGGTAGCCGGGCTGCTCGGCCACTCCGAACGGCGTGACGTGATAGAACCGGGCCGTGCGGCCATCGAAGGGCGACTCCTTCGTCGCGCCGCAGTCGATCGACTGTTTGGCAGCATAGGACAGGGTGATCGCCTCGAGCTCCGGCGTGTAGGGCTCCACGGGCATGCGATCCTCGCTATCCGGCAGAGCGGCACGGATCTTGCCCCCGAAGCGATCGAAACGGAGCTCCGTGCTTCCCGCCGACGGGGCACGCGACCGGGAGCCCTTCTCACCCGTCACGGCGGCGATCACCCACTCCGTGACGCTCGCGGCATAATCCTCGTGCCCGAGCGTGTCCCGCAGGCTCAGCTTCACGTATCCGCTGGCAGACTTGAGGCTGAACGGCGCGACAAACGTGAGTGATGCGTCGTCCGTGGCGTTGAAGTCGATCAAGTGGCCCGTCAGCGAGACGGTCGCAGGATTGGCGTTCAGGACGTCGACCTTGGTCGAGCGATCTGCCCACTGGCCCCCGGACAGACAGAAGATCGAGGCCTGGACCAGGCTGCTGCTCCAGTCGCGCCACGTGAGCACCAGCTCGGCGCTGTCGAGACCCTTCTTCGAGAAGGCCTCCTGGCATCCGATGACGAGCGAGCTCCCGGCCACGGGCGCGGGTCCGAACGGCTGGAACGGTTTGGAGGCATCGGCGGGTCCCAGGTCGGTCGAGAGAGTGAGGCTCCGGAATCCGGTCACGTCGACGGCGAGGAGGATCGACCGGACCAGGACCGTCTCGAGCGCGCCGAACGTGCCGAGCATGCCGGTGACCGCCTTGAGGCGCACCTCGAGGATCGGAAGCTCGACATCGTACGATGAGGCATGCACCTCGGCGTCGAAGGCCGTGATCCCCGGTTGGTTCCCGTCCAGGTCGACGGTGAGCTCGAGGGTGGTGAGGTTCGTGAACTCGCACGTCGCCGGCGAGATCTCGAGCCAGCCATCGGCCGTCGTGAAGCGGCAGACGAGCGCGTCGGCCAACGACTGCCTCACGGAGCCGGTGTATCCCTCCACCGCGGCGGTGAGCTTGACGCTTCGCGTCCCCTCCGCCAGATACAGGTAGTGAGAGGCGAGGGAAAACCCGAACGAGCCGATCTGGACGGCGTTCTGGAACGGGTGCCACGACCCATCCTCCACCCGCGCCTCAGCGTTGACGTAGATGGCGTCCGCGTCCGCGTCCCGATGGAGATTGCCGACCGACGAGACCACGGCCTTGTTGACCACGAGCGCCTGATCGCTCGCGAACACGACGGGGTTCTTCTGCGCATCCTTGCCGGCCTTGAACTCCGTGGCCTCGCTCAGCTCGTACGGCTCGGCGTTCTTGGTCAGCTCGAGGACGACGTGCGCCCTGGCAGGTTGGGCGGGCCGCTCGGCAAGCTGCAGGACCTTCCGGTAGTAGAACTCCAGGTGCTTGCCGCCCAGGTCGTTGATGTCGGCGCGGGCATACTCGAACATCTGGAGGAAGGCGAGGAAAAGCGTGTAGTGCGGGGCGTGCTTGTCGTACGCCTCGAGCGTCGCCGCGAGCCCGACTTTCGCATCGCTCACGATTCGCGCGTAGGCCTTCAGGAACTGGTCGCAGGCGCCGGAGAAGAGGGCGTGGCCCGCGCAGGCGTTCGCCAGCTCGAAGACCGTCCCGGCCGGGTCGCCGTAGACGCTCGCGTCGGATGCGATTCCCGCCTTGAAATCGTCCCACGTGCCCTCGCCGAACCAGTCCTGGGATAGTCCGGCCTCGAGCATCTCCTCGAAGGAGCCCGGGGCGACGCCGAGAATGGAGACCTCGTAGTCGTCGCGGGGCTCCGGCACGATCAGCACCGATTCGAGCAGGCGCAGGTCCGCGGGAAGCCGCTCCTGGTCCGCCTTGAACCAGGAGAGCAGCCGCTTGAGCTGGCCGGCGAGCCGGGTCTTGATCAGGTTGACGATCGTCGCCTTCAGCGCGATGTCCCCGGGCAGCGTGTCCTTGAGCACGTCGAGCTGCCTGGCCAGCGTTCCGACGGCCCCGAAGATGAACCCGAGGTTGCGCCGGACCACCTCCGGGGAGCTCTCGTTGCCGAGGTCCTCGAGCGCCGCGAAGCACCCGAGGATCACGCTCCGGTAGCGAGCGACATCCTGGACGGCGGCCGCGGCCAGCGCGATGGACACGTCCTTGCTGAAGAAGTCCCGCCAATCGCCGTCGACCTGGTTCGAGGCGGAGTAGAACCTCAGGAACGCGGCGTACTCCCGGGCGAAGAGCATGGAGCGCGCCGGAGGTCGGTCATGCACGGGAACGGACTGCGGATCGAGCGGCTCCGGAAAGCGCTCGCCCTGCTCGGTGCCGTCGCGCACGAGCTTGAGCTTGTCTATGTCCGGAAGGCAGGGCTCGGCCATGGACTCAGGAGCTCTCCCCGAGGAGTGTCACGGAGGCCGTGAGGTTCACGTCCGTGCCCTCGTTCAGGTAGAACGGGTACACCACGTTGAAGCGCGAATTGGTCGACTTGACGCGGTACGTGAGCTCGATGAGCACGACGCCCTCGAGAGCCTGGTCGTCGCGGAGCTCGACCTCCTCAATCGCGACGCGCGGCTCGTGGTACAGGATGGCCGTCTCGATGAGGTCCTTCAGGAGCGTCTTCTGCCGCGTGTCCAGAGGCTCGAAGATCTGCGACTCGACGTTACAGCCGTATAGCGGCAGCATCACGCGTTCGCCGCGCATGGTGGAGAGCAGGATGCCGAGGCTCGACTTCACGTCCGCCTCGTCCTCGAGCATCTCGACGCCGCCCAGCGATCGGTCGAAGGTCGGCGGGAAGGACCAACCGCGTCCGAGGAAGGCATCGCTCACGCGCTCACCCTCCGATCATCACGGTGAGGCATCCCGGCGGGAGAATCACCCCGCCGGCGGCCGTGGCATCCGCGACGCGCGCGGCCGGCCTGCCGCCGATGAGGACCGTCGCGGATCCCATGACGACCGCATCCACGCCGCACGTGTCGCCCAAGGCTGCCGCCGGCAGGCCCCCGATGAGCACTGTGGGCGCCCCGGGGGGCAGGATCGGAAGGGGGGCGCCGTAGGTTGCGGTGCTGACGATCATGTCGGTGACGCGCGCTGCCATGGGCATGGGCACTCCCCGCTAGTTGATCTTCACCAGGCCGCCGCTCAGCGTGAGCACGGCCGATCCCTCGACTGTCGCGCTCGCGCCCTTGAGCTCGAGCGTGCCGCTGCCGGAGGCCTTCAGGCCGGAGGAAGCCGCGATCTCGATGGTAACGCCCTCGAGCTTTATCGCCGAGGCGGCCTTGATGTTGATGTCCTTGGAGCTCTCGATCGCGATGCCGTCGCTGGACAATTCGATCTTGTTCCCGTTCTGGTCCTGCATCGTGATCCCGCCGTCCTCCTCCGTGAGCGACAACTTGTTGCCGGCCGGCGTCTCGAGATGGATGATCTTCTTCTCGTCGTCGAAGGAGAGTAAGAGCTTCTCGCGGCTCGCGTATCCCTTCTTGTTGTTGTCATCGGACAGGGGCTCGGGCGTCGCCTTCGCGCTGCTGTGCAACATGCCAAGGACCACGGCGTGGCGCGGATCGCCGTCGATGAATCCCACGATCACCTCGTCGTCGATCTCGGGCCGGAAGTAGGTCCCGCGCTCGGCTCCGGCATCGAGCGTGGCCAACCGGGCCCACACGCCGTCGTCACTGACGCTCACGACCGGCAGGCGGACGCGGATCCGGTGCTCCCCGTCGGGGTCCCCGGCGAGGGCCGTGACGATGCCGACCTGCAGACCGTGGACCGCGGGCAGCAGCCCGGCTGCGGGGAGGCGGCTGATCTCGAAGGTGCGCGCGAACAGCGCCGGATCGAGGCCGAGCTGAGCGTCCGTCTGCCAGTTGCCCTGCGTCACCGAGTGGCGCACGCCGGAGACGAAGAACTTGCCCGCGAACCGGTCGCCGATCCCCTCGACCTGGAGCGTCTCGCCCGGCGCGAGGTCCGCGAAGCCCTGGAACACGGCGCGTCCGCGAGTGCGGGCGAAGCGCTCCTTCAGCAGGCGGGCGTCGGCCCAGGCTTGCAGCTCCGGCTCGGTCAGCGCGCCGCCGTGCGCGACGACCCTGGCCCCGGCGGCGAGCACCCCGGCCAGCGTTTCGGCGTCGATGTTCCCGTTGCCGCTCACGGCAGGCTCGGCGGCCTCGGACTCCGAGAGCGATTGGTCGGCGGCACTCCAGGACCTGGCGAGGATGGACTCCTCCTGCTGGCGCGCATCCATCTCGACGTCGAGCTCGAGGAGCGTGGACCCGAAGGCGACGGTGAGGGCCGGCTCCCGCGTCGCGTCGGGCGCTTTCACGGCCACGGTGCCGTCGAGCACGCTCACGACGCGGCCGTTGGCCTCCGCCCTGCACACAATGAAATCCCAGTCCGTGCTGTCGAACTGGACCACCGCCTTGGCGTCGAACTCCGTGGGGTCCACGTCGGCCGCAAGGCCGCGGGCCTCGAGGATCTCCTCGATGATGTCGGAGTCCTTCTTGTCGACGAAGTAGGCGCTCTTCACGCCCTGCGTCAGCTTGACGGCCGCGTCCTTGCACTCCACGACGAGCACGGCGCCGGACCTGCGCGCCCGGAGCCCATGCCGGACGACGACGCCCTTGAACACCGGCACGTTCTCGGACCGGTAGCCGAGCTGGATCTCGATCTCCTTGCCGGGGATGAACAGGTCCGTGTCGCTCGCGGCGAAGGTCTGGCTCGACGCCTCTCCGTCCTTGATGTGGAGGGTCGCTGTCGGGATGCGGTTGAGCTCGCGGACCACGGTGATCGACAGGACGTGGTACTGACCGGACAGGTCGCTGCCGTCCACGCGGATCGCCAGCGTGCAGACATCCGGGGTGGCGGCGGTCGGGATCGTGGACGACGACGTCAAGCGGCCTCCTCGTCCTCTTCCTTGTCCTCGAGCGGCGGGAAGCGAAGGCGCGTCCCCGGGACGAGCAGCCTCGGGTTGTCGAGCCGGTTGAATCGGGCGACGGCCAGGTAGTACGCCGGGTTGCCGTAGATGCGGTAGCAGAGCAATGGCAGGGTGTCGCCGGCCATGACGACATGCGAGTGAGTGAGATCGGGAGAGCTCTTGTCCTCGCTCGCGGCGCGCTTCACGTCCTCGATGCTCGCCTTGAACTTCACCTTCGCGACGGCCCGCGTTGGAGTCCCGTCGGGCCGGAAGAGCTTGTAGGTGATGCTCAGCTCCGTGACGCGCCCCTTGAAGATCGAGTGCTCGCCCCAGACGAGCTTGAAGTGCCGGGGCTCATGCGAGTCGCCCTGGTACTCGACGAGCACCTCCTTGAACTCCTGGATCTCCTCCGCGACGTCGTCGCGCGGCTCGCCATCGATGATCCCGGTGCTGTCGAAGAGGAACTCGAACGTCATCTCCTCGGGCGCCGTGTACTCGTACTTGAGCTGCTGACCGCTCGTGCCCTGGCCCTGGGCACCGTCGGCGAACTTGAGCTTGAACTCGTGCGTGTAGGTCTCGGGGTTGATCAGCGCCTCGTACTTCGCCTCCGCATCGGCCTCGCCGCCGCTCTCGCAGGACTCGCTGTCCGCGAAAGCGAGGATCAGCATCTTCTTGAGCTCCCCCGAGGTGCTCATCAGCGCTCCGCCTTGTTCCTGAGGAGGTCCATCACCTGCTCGACGCAGCGCGTCACGAGGTCGTCGGCCGCCGCGCGCTGCGCCTCCGCGCCCCTGCCGCCGGCCGCCGCTGGCTGATCGGCGCTGCCCTGGCCGGAGGGCCCCGCGGTGACGTTCATCCTGATGTGCAGCTCACGGATCTCGATCGGCATGGGTCACTCGATGGAGAAGTACTGGTACGTGCACTCCATCGTCTCGACGACGATGGAGCTGCTGTGCGAGTCGAGGTCGCTGACGCTCCATTTCTTGGGGACGGCCTTGACCACCTTCCAGGTGCGCAGCGGCTCGCCCTTCTCGTTGAGCAGGATCACGTTGAGGTCGGTAGGCACGAACTCGCGGTCGCGAAAGGCCTTGAGCATCCAGTCGACCAGCGGCGAGCCGGTGAGCATGCCGCGCTTCAGCACGAGGTCCGCGTACCTGGTCCGCACCGGCAGCTTGTGCTCGAACCGGTTCTCGCCGCCCTCCTTGAAGGTCTCGTACTCGTACTCGACCGAGAGCCCGGAGACGGACTGGAACCGAGCATCGCCCTTGTGCTTATCCGACAGGGCGAAATCGACGGAGTAGTAGAACCCGAGCGGCGGGTAGTAGCCGGCCGTGCTCGCCATGGCTCATCGCACCAGGCTCAAGCCCTCGTGTGCGACCTCGACAGTCTCGATCGCGACCTCGTTGGCATCGGCCTTCAGGTCGGGCGCCGTGATCTTCACGGGGAAGCAGTTGACGGCCTTCCACACGGCGACCGGCTCGTGCTTCTCGTTGAGCAGGCGGATCACCACGTCGCGCCGCGCCGTGGCGCGCTCGTTCGAGATCTCGTCCATCCAGTCGTTGTAGCCGAAGTCGCCCTCGAACTTGCCTCGCTTCATGGTCAGGTTGCTGAACTTCCGCATGCCCGGCATCTTGAGCTTGCTGAAGTCCTTGCTGTCGCTGTGCCGGTACTCGATCACCTCCACCTGCTGGTCCATGCCGGTGACCTCGGTGAAGTTGAGCTTCGCCCCAGCCCAGTCGACCTGGTAGTGGAATCTCGGGAGCGGATACTGCGTGGCCATGCCGTTATCTCCTCAGCGATGGAGCGCGTGATCAGGATTGGGCCATCATGTGAGAGAAGCGAAGGAGGATGAACTCGGCCGGACGCACGGCCGCCATGCCGATCTCGACGATCATGCGGCCTTCGAGAATGTCGAGCGCCGTCATCGTCTTGCCCAGCCCGACGGCGACGTAGAAGGCGTGCTCCGGCTTCACGCCCTGCAGGGCCCCCTGACGCCAGAGGGTGGTGAGGAAGTTCTCGATCATCGCCTGCACGCGCACCCAGGTGTTGGCGTCGTTAGGCTCGAAGGTGAATGCCTCCGTCGCCTTCTTCGTGCTCTCCTCGACCATGTTGAAGAACCGGCGCACGTTGATGTAGCGCCACTCGTTGTCGTTCCCGGCGAGCGTTCGCGCCCCCCAGACCAGCGTCCCCCTGCCGGTAAACGAACGAATGACGTTGACGGACTTGCCGGCCGTCGGGTCGACGTTCATGCCCCCCTGGTCCACGGCCGAGATCGAGACCGTCGGCTTGATCACGCCCGTCACACTCACATTGGCCGGCGCCTTCCACACACCACGGTCGTTGTCCACATCGGCATAGATTCCCGCCATCGCGCTGCTGGGCGGCATGATGCACGGGCAATCCAGGATGGCAGCCTTGGCGAGCTCGTAGTGCTTGTTATCGCTTCCGGACAGTGTATCCAGCGCGACCGTCTCGTCGGTCCCGTCCGAGCTGCGCTTGTGCTTGACCATCGTCTTCGTTTCGTCCACGACCAGGTCGATCGTCGTCTTGATGTTCGGCGCGTACACGGCGCCGTACTTGAGATTCTTGGTTCCAACTCCAGCGTCGCGGAACTCCTCTATGGCATCGATCAAGTTCGCGTCGGCCGAGTCGAGGTCCACGCTGTCGCCGCCATGCAGATCCATGATCACGAACCGGTCTTTCAGCAGGTCGCATTGCGCGAGCGCCAGGTCCTGTACCTCTCCGAAGTTACCGATCAGCTTCAGGCGCTGCGCTTCCGGGAACAGGATCAGCGTGGGCTCGTCCTCCTTCTCCAGGGCAGTTAGGCCAAGCTTGAGGTCCGCTTGGTTCACCTCGGTGCCCAGAGCCTTGTAGTCACCGACGGACACGATGTAGCAGGGCCCGCCGCCGTTCGCGAAATACATCTGCATCGCGTAGTGCATCACGTGCAACGAGCGGTCCGCCCACTTGAGGTCGGCGACGGCCTTGAGCGTCGTGTTGCCATTCGCATCCAGGACCTCGGTGATCTGGACGGTGACCTTCTCCTCCTTCTGAGGGGAGCCGAAGTAGCTCTCGTACTCCACCAGCGAAGAGATGCGCTTTGGCTTGAGCTTCAAGGTCGTCGCGTCATCATCGACAGCCTTCTCGGTATAACCGATGAAGGCCGGGATGGCGGTCTCGACGGCCGCGATCGACGGAGGGAACTTCGGGATTTCCTCGATGTAGACACCCGGCGTCGTGGGCATGTTCGCCATGTTGCTTCCCTCTGCGTGAGTGACGAGTTACGTGAAAACCTCGGAGACGATGTTCGTGATTGCATTTCCCGCGCGATCGAGCTTCACGACGCGCGAGGTGGGCTTCTGCGCCGTGCTCGGGTTCCCGGCGTAGGTTAGCGGGAACGGACCCTCCTCCCCGAGCAGGCTCCCCGGCGACGACTTGCTGTATCGGCGCCACAGCGTGCGGCGGTTCTTGAACCGGACCTGGAACACCGGCGCCGCCGGCTTGGCCACGGCGCCGGCGGTGCAGCTGAAGTCCGAGTCGTCCGATCGGACGGCGACGATCCGGATCAACGCATGCGTGTCCGCCGGCGCCCCGTCCGGCAGCCGGACGCCCTGCGGCGGCAAGGGGCCAACCACGCCCGCGAGCGGCGCGATGGCGGGAATGTCCGCGTGCGTCGCGAAGGCCGGGAGATCCCCCACGGCGTCCGCCAGCACCACTGTCTCCGCCGCCGGGGGATCGGAGAGGAGCTGCACCAGCGCGTCCCCGTCGTTCACGATCGACTCGACGCGGTCCGAGTCCTGCCGGGCGGGCGGCTCCCTGGTCAGGAACAGCTGCCTGGCGCCAGCAGTACCGCGAGCGCACCCCGTGAGGTTCGTGTAGAGCGCCGCGTCGGATCGAAACCGCAGCACGCGCAGGGTCGAGGTCTCGAAGACATCGGCCGAGGCGGGCACGATCAGGCCGTAAGCCGTGTATCCCGAGAAGTCGGGGTCCAGGACGCGCAGCGTGAACTCGAACGCACTCGTGTCGGGGACACTGACCTCGGCCGGCAGGCCCACCAGCAGGCCAAGCGACGTCGCCTTCCACACCGCATGCAGGCCCGCGAGTTGCGCGGCCGTCGCCTTCGTCGGCTCGATCGCGAGGAGCGTGCGAACGTCGTAGCGCCGCAGGCGATCCTCCTGCGAGTCCGCCGGCAGCGCATCGAAGATCGTGTCGCCGTCGTCGAGCCAGTAGTGGTGCAGCACGCGCACCTCGAACAGGCGGGCGTAGCGTGCCGTGAGACGCTCGCTGGGCATCAGGACACCCCGTCCAGGCCGTGGAAGTTCTGGACGACCTCCGTGATCAGCCCGGCCTCGGCCTGCACCGCGCGGAACTTCAGGTCGACGAGCCGCACGTTGAAGAGCGCGAAGGGATACTGCTTGCCCCCCAGCGTCCCCCACATGTGGTTCACCTCCTCGAGCGAGGGGGAGTACAGGTCGAAGATGAGCTTGAACTCGGACAACCGGTCCAGCACATTGGTCGGCGCGTTCTGCGTGAGGCTGGCCGGCGCCACGGACTCGTGCGTGAAGACGCTGTTGGACTGGAAGAACCGGAGCGCCCGGGAGAGTACCAGCAGGGCGTTGTTGTACCCCGCGTGGGTCGCGGTCAGCAACGTCGTGAGGTTCAGATAGATGGGCGGGTTCTCGTAGGTCACCCGCAGCGTCGTATCGTTGCGAACCATGTTGGGGAGGTTCTTGAGGGCCTTCTCCTCGCCCAGGTTGACGACGGACAGGATGAGCGTCTCCCGCGCGACGCCGCCGCTGCCGTTCCCCGTCCCGACCCCCTCGGCGATGTTGCCCGGCGCGACGACGCTGGTGGTCGTGGGCACGCCGTAGGCCTCGCCGAAGTGCCGTTGCAGCTCGTTGGCGACGATCGTCAGCGCGTGTGAAATCACTAAACGCTCCTGCCGGGGGCCCGGGCCTTCGCGTCCTGGCGAGCGAAAGCCCGCTCGGCCTCGATGCAACTCAGCGCGGCTTCGAGACGAGATGCACTGATCACTATCTTGACAAATTTGCCCGCCACCTCCGACAACTCTGGCTGGCGGATGCCCGGCTTAGTTCGAGCGATGACGCAGATGTTCACGACTCTCGCGAGAAACCCCGCGAGAGACGGTGGTTTTCGGCTCACACCCCTAAGCTGGCCGGAATGGACGGGCCCACACTAGAACGCCAGGGGGACGCCTCAAACTGAGACTGGCACTGCTGACACGGAATACCCGTAACGCTGGACTTCGTGACTAGATATTGGCGACGGTATACACCGGAACAAATCGTGCTGTCAAGTTTTTTTTTCGCGCGCGTCGCGGGATCGCGGCTGGGGCGTGGGGCCGCCACGAGAAAATGAGCCGCCACGCACGTACCGGCGCCAAGGGTGCACGGCCGGCGCTCAGAGGATCTTCGCGGCCTCGAAGTGCATCCCGTCGGGGCGGCCGGCGAAGTGGCCTCCCCAGTAGAACCCATGCGCGTTTGCGATCGAGACGAGGTCGCGGACGCTCCCCTTCTGTCCGACGAGCGCCGGCAACGCCCCGAGCGGATTGAAGCGCGCGTTGATGTCGAACGCGGAGCCGAATGCGTGGTTCGACAGGTTGGTCCTGCTCCCCCGCACGAACCGCGCGACGAACGAGCCGTCCCAGGTGAGGACGAGCGGCGCGAGGCCTTCGCACTTCCAGCGATCCCACAGGCTGACGAACTGGTCCGCGACCGCCGCGTGGACCCGGACCCGCCCGTCCGCCGGTGCGCCCTTGACTCCGGAGAGCGCCGGTATGGCAAGCCGCACGATGTTGCGGGTCTCCCAGTCGTCGGTGATCCGGATGGCCTCCGGATTGTCGGCGGTCGGAGCGGACTTGTACGCGAATCTGCCGAACACTGCGGCGCGCTCCTGGTTGCCCTGGAGGGGAGGGAAAGCCGGCCTGGGCGGGAACCCCGGGCCGGTGAGGGCGCCCGACGGATCGACGAAGCCGGCATCGAAGCCTGCCGCGAGCGCCTTCGCGAGGGTCAGCGGTCCGACCACGCCGTCGTCCTTCAGCCTCTTCGACCGCTGGAAGGCTTTCGTGGCTTTGTGCGTGTTCGGACCGAAGCTGCCATCGGCCTCGTCCTTGAGGAGATTCCGTCCTATGAGGTAATACTGCCAGCGCCGAACCTCCTCTCCGCTGCTGCCCAACCTGAGGATCTGCATCTCCGGTCCCTCCAGCGAGGCTCAGGGGGTTCCCCCGCCAGCCCCGACACTTCGTGACAGTCGTCGGTTCACACACCAGCTGAGGTGGGCTCCGCTCACCGCGCTGGGCTTGGGCGCGGCTTGGTTCCTGTGGCCCGGTTGACCGCCTCCCCGCGATGAAGGCGGTCAACTCGCCAGTCGGAGGTGCGTGGCCGAATCCGGAATCTCCACCGGCTCTATCTGCCGACGAGACCTTCGAGACGATCGCGCACGAGCTGCCGCGCAGCCTCCGACCACCGCTCCCGCATGGTCTCATCGTCGCTCGACTCGCAGCGGTACAGACCAAAGTGCTTGACGAGCGTGGGCGCGCCCTGGGACGCCATCGCGAAGTTGGTGTCGTAGAAGTACCCGCTCGCTGACTTCAGTGCACCGGTATCGAACCTGATGAGGCCTCCGCCTCCGAACTTCTGCCCGGTCTGTGCGTCGTGCTCGCCTTCCCAGTGATAGTGGATGATCGGCTCCGCGCCCAGGATCGCACCGGCCACGACCGAGTTCCAGTCGGCCATTGGCTCACCGTCTCGATCGTACGCCCAGCCCTGGAAGCTCGGGTTGTTGGTGACCTCGTCAATGGTGATCGTCACGTAGCTCAACGCGGACTTGTCATCCTCCCCCACGCGCATTCTCTCCCACCAGTGGCCGGCCAGCTGCCGCGAGAAATGCCACAGCGCTTCCTGGCCCCGCCGGGTCTCCTGCGAGGGCTTGTAGCGAACTTCGTGCTGCAGGAGTTGCCGCTGGAGGCGCTTCAACTGGGCGGCCAAGCTGCGCCGGCCGGGGTCCTCCGACGTGCCGTCGCGGTGGAAGGTGACGGCGTTGACGCCTGACAGGTCCGACGCGACCTGCGTGCTCGCCTCAGCGTCGAGCAGGAAGAAGCAGCGCTTCCGACCCAGACGGCCCGTGAAGAGGCCGAGCTCGAAGATCACGTTGTCGCGCGGGAGGTTGACTGCCTTGCTGCGGACGTTCGCGGAGTCATCTGCCGTGAGGATGACCACAGCCAGGTCAGCTCGCTCCAGCTCGTCCTCCAGCGACTCGATATACGAATCGCTGAACTCGAACGTCTCCTCATCCCAGACCTTCGGCTCGAGCCGCGGCGACCTGAGCGCCTCGGCAACCGTGCGCGCGACCGCGATCTGCTCCGCGGAAGACGCAACGAAGACCCGTAGTGACTCCGTCATGGAGGCCTCCTGCTGCACCTGTCGCCTCTATCGAACTCCTGGGCGCGGCGGGTCGCGCACTCCCCGCCCGTCAAGCGGCCCGCCGGCCCTCTCCGAGCGCGCTCAGATGCTGAACGGCCGCTGCTGGGCGAAGGCGGCCGTGGGTCCAAGCTGGAACAGATTGGGTGACTGGGATGGCGGCATGTTCGCCCTGATCCGTGCGTGGAATGCGGCGTAGTTGCCGGTGAAGGCGCCGTCGCTCCACACCCTCAGCAGCTGCTCGGTGAACGCCCCGTTGCGATTGCCGTCCATCGACGTCTGGTTGTCCTGACACCCCGAGATGAGGATCACCGCCGCCTCGCACTTCGCGGCCAGGCTCGTGAGGCGCGTGCTGACGACCACATGCGCGAGCGCGGCGTCCGGGTCGAGCGACGCGGCCGACTTGGAGGCCTTCATCACCTCCCTCTGCAGCTTGTCGTAGAAGGGCTTGTGATCCAGGTACACCTGCCGGGCCACGCTCGGCGGCATCATTCGGGATCGTGGCCCAGCGGCAACGGCGGGGGATGGCCTGGCCCGTGTCACGGTTCCGCTGTGGCAGCTGTCGGACAGGACGAGCACCCGCACGCCCTTGGCAAACCGGCTCAGCTCGAGGTACAGCTCGTCGTCGATGAGCTCGCCGTCGTAGAGGCACCACGTCTCGTCGAGCTTGTCGTCCTCCTCGCCGCTGACGTCGTCGACCTGTCCGCCGTGGCCCGAATAGCTGAGGAAGAAGAGGTCGCCGGAGCCGAGTTGCTTGCTCGCCGCGCGGATTCCCGCGAGCGCGTTGGCGCGGGTCGCACCCTTCGTCAGCAGGACTGTCGACTTCATCCCCTGCGAGCCTGCGAGCCGGGCCATGTCTCGAGCGTCGAACTCGCAGGCGGCGAGCGATCCGTCCCACCCCGAGTACGCGTCCGGGTCCACCGCGTTCAAGCCGAGGTGAAGCGACATCGCGGTCGCCTCCCTGTGCCTCCGCGCCGGTTTCCGTGCCGGCTTCCGCACCGGTTTCCGCGCC
>Ga0184629_10000039_pt1 | contig 46437 bp, 40 predicted proteins | sample PLM4_32_b1_FD_133158 | JGI IMG/M metagenome (GOLD analysis project Ga0184629, IMG submission 133158) | Groundwater sediment microbial communities from an aquifer in East River, Colorado, USA - PLM4_32_b1 | ecosystem: Environmental > Terrestrial > Soil > Riparian zone | place: USA: East River...
AGAGTATCATTCTACTACTTTCTAAGGATTTCAGCCGGTTGATTCTCATCGCATTCCTACTGGCTATCCCCGCAGCCTGGTACGCTGTTACCCAATGGCTGGAAGGCTACGCTTACAAGACAGAGATCGGGGTGCCCGTGTATCTCCTGGCGGGTGGTTTGACACTTGTTATTTCTCTGGCCACCATGAGCTATCAATCCATTAAGGCCGCGATGGGAAACCCCGTTGAAACCCTCAGAAGCGAATAGTAAGTTGATCACTACCACATCACCCGGCGATCTCTTTTTCCTTTCCGCGGTACGAATGGTTGTGTGGATGAAAAGCACCACTTTGTTAATTTTAATCTCCTCAACTGATCGTTTATCCCCGGATCAATCTTTGAGTAAAAAGGACGCGATAAAATCACTTTTCGATGATTTCGATCAACGCAATGTTTCCATATTCATACGCCGATGTCTCCCAATTTTGGAAGGCATAGATTCTCTTGCCATCCTTTGACCAGTTGGGCTGGACTAAGGACCCCGGAATATCAGTAAGCTGACGGAATCCCGTACCATCCGGATTCACTAAATACAATTGTCCCGAGTTTGATGGACCCGCGCGATTCGAACTGAAAACAATTTTTGTCCCATCCGGTGACCACCAGGGCCATCCGTCAAAACTCGGACTGTTGGACAAATTGATTACATTCTTGCCATCCAGATCCATTACAAATACTTCAGAATTGCGATTGTTGACGTTTGAAGTCAAGTCCCAATTAAATGCAGGGCCGTCGGTTACCCTCCGGAAAACTATTTTTTTGCCATCCGGGGAAATAGACGGGTATGTACAGATTGTTTTAAAGAATGTTAGTTGCCTAACGTCTGAACCATCTGCTTTCATGGAAAAGATCTCTTGCCACTGTTTTCCCCAGTCGGCCTTTAGATCGGGAGAAGTCCTCGGTGAATTGAAAACAATCCTGGTTCCATCGGGAAACCAGTGGGGATGGGAGTCGTCACCAGGGGTGTTGGTCAGTCTTTTTTGGTTTGTTCCGTCCGCATCCATGATGTAGATCTCCGGGTCCTGATCGCGTTCGGATGGAAAAACAATCTTCTTCCCGTCGGGCGACCAGATGGGACCACCATCAAATCCCCTGGATTGGGTTAGCTGTTGCAAGTTTGATCCGTCAGCATTCATCACAAAAATCTCGGCATCCCCTGTCCGGTTTGATTGAAATGCGATTTTGCTTCCATCTGGTGACAGCATGGGGTAGCTATCTATTACATTCGTGACTCTTTTGATTTCAATGGCCGACAACTTCTCCTGCGCTGAAACCAATGTATTTTGACAAAGGACCAGGACTAAAACCAGCAAACAATACTTTATATGAACTTTCATAGGGCGGGTGATAAATATCAATTGAGCAGCATTAATCAACACGATCAGCGCTGTTGATTATATACGTCGAACGGATCTCTGGGTTTTTTATTGAGCCTCCCAATAGTCCCCGAATCTGACCAAATCTTCAACAAAAACGTTCGGTATTCGCCCGCTCCGGTCTACAAACTTATTTTGTGATTTGTTAATTGGGTGATTTACGGATTCCTTGGCCGCCGAAGCCTTAGCGAAGGAGGCTGATGCTGAAGATGGCCCGACCGACCGAACTTGACAATGTCATACTTAGTATGATTTGTCAGGTTTGAACTAAAATTATGCTGAGAGTCGTTCAGGCGGGGATAGAATTTCAGATTCCGATCCGCCCCGGATAATGTAGTTGTGTTATGGCTCCGTATTTCAATGGATAGAATTTCAGATTCCGATTCTGAAGATGCAGGTTCGATTCCTGCCGGGGCTACCAAAGCGGGCAGATCAACAAAATTTTTGATTTGCCCTTTTTTATTTCCTTTCAAAGCCTGTGTAAATGAATGAGTTAGTTCGAGAATCGAATTAACTTTTTCGGTTCGATAATTCTCTTTTTGCTTGTCGAATAGAATCCCACCTGGAAAGAGCAAATCCTGTAGTTGTACCTTCTGATCATAACCACCAGAAACCCATAGACTGCTAAGATTTGAGCATATTTTGAGAGAGTGATCAATGAATTCGAATGGGTTCGATAATTTATTTCTCGTTGACTCGGAATCACCGCTTAAGAAGCGTATTTCCTCTTTAAGTTTTCCGGCAATCTTTTCGAAGATATCGCGGTCAATCTCGCCATAATCGATGGTAAGTCTCGTCGGTTTCCTCCATGCTTTCGGTTCCATAGCCCCTCCCTTTTTTGAAATGGGGAAGGTGGTCTACTGGATTTTAAATATTCACAAGTTCGGGCGAAGGTGGGGGCGATTTTAAGATAATGGATTCTGATGATCTATTATTTATTGTTATCAGAGTTAGGGAATAAATCGGGTTGAGAATCGCTAACTCCTCTTTTTTTCCCTTTTTGGCCCTTTGTCCTCGGCTTTTTTGCCTTCTCATTGGGTTGCTCTTCTTCAACATTCATTTTACTCCCAGTAGTCAAATATGTAACCGGTTCTGGCTTTTTTGTATCAATTAGAAAAGAAACATTTGGTCCATTCTTGGATGAATGTTTCCAATATTCTTGTAACCAGTCAATAAAACTCTTCCTTTCATCGATAACGTCAATTGATTCATTATACAGTAGAAAGTTAGGAATTGTCGGTGGTGCAACATACAGAAGAGAGAAGTTGTCTTTACTGTAAAATGACTGTCGCAAATCCATCAGTAACCTGCCAAGTGCATTTTTGCCAATAAACACCGTTCCATCTTCGTTTGGTATTGCCCCCCAAAAATTATCTTTGGAAGAGTTTTCAACAATGTTTCGTAAACCAGTTTGATGGAGAACCGCTCCAAATGAGACGAAATTTTGCGCTAGTTTAACTTGAATGCACCATTTCATTACCTTAAGCCGAATGTCATTCCAATCTTCGCGGCTCTTTTTCTTGTTCGAATCACTTATCATTTTTACAACCATTGGGCTTTTTTCTTCAATTATTTTCTTCTGAATTTCCGGAAGATTCGGAAACCTGCAGGCTTGATATAGCGCCTCAGTAGTTTTGATGTCTATGCCAGAAACCCTCAATGGAAAACCTGTTGCCATGTTTGAAAGTGCGCCAAATTCCTCATTGTTCCTTTTGAAGATGCAGGAACTAAGTTTATTGTACGACCTCAATTCATTCGATTCGATGTGATACTTTGCCTTCATCTCAATTGCCATAGTTTACAAACTTCCTTTCAAATAGGGAGGTCCAATGTTGGCTCTTATACCAAAATACCAATGGCACATTAAAGGGAACATTTCTCCACGTAAAGATCAGCGTGCCAAACCCAAAACTCAAATCAGTGTAAAGTCCATAGCCAAGGGGCTTTGGACGAGGACCATTCATGAGGTGCTCTGAACTATTGTAAATCTCGATGCTCTTGGTTAACATGATTTTTTCAAATCTATCCCTGTTTTCCTCAGAAGAAAAAAATTCTTCTTTCTGCGGTTTATTTACTTCTCTATATCGAATGGTTTCGCCTTCATGATACCCTTTGTTTTTGATTTTCTCTTCGATCTGATTTTGACAGCTGATAACCAATTCATCCCTCGCACTTTCCTTTGGGAAAATAATGTTTAGCTTAGAATTGATGTCATCGATATCGTTTTCAATAGCATATTGGACGTCCCATGCATATGTGATATCAACATTCTGCTTCCCAAGGCCATAATAAATTCTACTTAAGGCTTTTTTTACGTTTAGTTTGTGAATTGCGAAATATGCAAAGATTAATTTCCCGTTGTTCTCTTTAAATTTTTCATAGTTCGTTTTGCCATTTTCGGTCACTTGGTGGAACCAACCTTTGCTTTCTGGTTCATTTTTGGTCAGCCCTTTAACAAGTGTGTCACCAGTACAAAGTATGTCATCAAAATAGATGTAGAACTTGGGATTTTCCGGATTGCAATCTTGAATCGTAATCCCATACTCGTTTTGAATAATTTCGTCCAAAAACGCTAATAGGACTTTTTGACTTTTTCCCTCCGGCTGATGGTCGATAAAGTATGATTCTAAAAGGAACGTTTTAGGGCTATCATGTCCAAACTTAGTTGCAAGAAATTCAATCATTTCCTTAACGAGGCCCTTCCCTCTCTCTTTTGAGATATATCGTTTCAGGAAGATGTTTTTCATTTCTTCCAAAACGAATATTCTGTCATCTACTTTAAATTGTTCAATCCAAGTCGCAACTCTTTCCTTACTCATCATTTCCTCATCCGCTCGATAATCCTTGATGATCTCATAGACGTCATTAATCAGCTGCTCCATTTTCATTTGTTTAAATCAGCCCCACCACAGATTCCTGGAATAGTCTTGTATTTTAAAGTTGGTTTCAATTTCAAAGTTAGGAACCTTATTGAGAGAATTCAAGTCAAGAGTTTGTTCAATTTCAGCTGGCCGCAAGCTCAGGTGAAAAGGAATCTGGTCGAGCTATTATGAATTTAAATCACCATTCCTCCCCGATAAGCCGCCCACTAGCATGTCGCGAAAAGTTTGTCAAGGGTGTCGAGTCCATAAAAGACGATGGTGAGATCGACACTCGTACCACCCTTGACAAGCTTAGAGCGACTGCTACCTTTGGCGTTCGGGGATGAATGGGTTTATCCAATTGGCGCTATTATTTGGGAATCCTATAGAGGTCTCAGGCGGCCGAGTTCCGAGGCAGCCCCAGGCGCCTTGCAGACTGTTCTGTTACATTTGTGTAAACAAATGTACATCTTGCTAAGTCCGAAAATCCGGACTTTCAGTGTTAACCAGGTCTTACGAATGCGTCAGCATTCGTACATCTTGCCAGGCCTGAAATTCTGAAAATTGACAAACTTTATCCAAGGCATTGCCCTCATCAATTTTTCTTAAGGTTCACCTAATCATAGTCATCCTTCTTTTTAAATAATGGCCTGAAAGCACTTGCGGAATACCAAAATACCAATGGAGTATTGTTTGAAATATTTCGCCACGTGAAGCAAAGGGTACCAAATCCAAAATTTCTCTCAGAAGGTAGCGCAAATCCAAGGGCACGAATATTTTCTTTTTGTGGGTTGGACTTCTTTAGGATCTCAATCCCCTTGACTAGAAAAGCATTTTCAACCCGATTTCTTCTTATTGGCGAAGTAAAGAAACCTTCGTGAGCCGGCCATCGTTGAGACCGATAAAAATTCTCAAGGGGTTTATTGTACGCCTTACCGTCCAAATAGTTCTCGACCTGTTCATTCACTGACGTCTGATATTTTTGAACAATTCTTTTTGCACTCCTAATCGGAAAAATCAAATCAAGTTTTGAGCCAATTGAGTTTTCGTTATTTACCTCAATTCCACAATACGCGCGAATTTTATCAGGCATTTGTTTTGAGATGTTGTATCCGATATCCTTCAACTTCTTATGGTAATTCTTTCTATGAAGGAAGAAGTAGCATAAAATAAGTTCGGTAGAACCATCGATGACAGCTTTAAGGTTCGATTTGGTTTTTGAAAATCTCTGATCCGACCACTTTCTAAGGTCCCTCATTAGTGTTGTGCCTGTGCAGAGCATATCGTCAACATAAATCGAGTATTTCCTCGATTTTACTCCACAATCTTCAAAAGGCATATTGAACTTACTTTGTAGGACTTCAGTCAAAAGACCCAATATTATCTTCTGACTTCTTCCGGAGGGTTGAATGTCTATAAACTGGCAATTCTTCAAAAATAATTTGGGGTTCTTGTATCCAAAATCCTCCGACAACTCTAAAATCCTTGCATTCAAAAAATCCTTCGCTTTCTTTCTCGAACAATACCTTTTCTTAAATACACTATTCATTTCTATAAGAATGGCTCGTCTATCACCCGGATCAAATTGATTGACCCAATATTTGATGTGAGCCTGGGAGATTCTTAGTAAGCCATTCTTCTCATGCGCACGATAATTCCTTAAAGTGGCATGAATACTCGCGATAAGTTGGTTATTTGGTAAATTCACAAGTAATAATTTTGATGTTGATTTCCTGTAAAACGAATCAAATAACTCAACCGACTCCTAAATAGTCCCTCCCCACGCGACTTAAATTCGTTCCCTAGAAAACCTATTTTTTCATTTTTGCTATAACCGAAAAGAGGGCGTTCAGGCTGTTTTTCAAAATTAAGGGCTTAAAAACTAAGGTTTTACCGAAATTCGCAACGCAGTGGCACTTTTTTTCGACCCCTTGCTTGCAATACTTAGCAACGCTATTTATATTTGCTTCACAAACTTAGCAACGCTATCACAAACTACTATGGAAAATTACGGTGAATACCTAAAGGCTTTAAGGGAATCAAAGAATTTGACTCTCCGCGATGTTGAACGAGAAACTGAAGTCTCGAATCCATACTTGAGCCAGCTAGAGTCGAGTAAGATTAAACAGCCTTCACCCACCACTCTTTACAAATTAGCTGAACTATATGGGGTTAGATATGAGCTCTTGATGGAGAAAGTTGGTTATCCCGTTCCAAACGCAAACGCCAAAGTGAGGGCCAGAAAATCGGACAACGTAGTTTTGCACAGAATCGGAGAGGTTTCGAGGGCAGAAGAAATGGAATTGTTAGAATATTTAAAATTTATTAGAAGCCGAAGAAAATGATTTGGTCAATCTCCTCTTTCAAACAATTTCAAAAATGCCAGCGCAAGTGGTTCCTGAACGAAAAAGTCGGAAGCAGAAGTAATAAAGATGCTTTCAGAAGGCAAGTTTATTTACTATCTCAACTAGAAAGTGTGGACGCATGGAGGGGAAAGATCGTCGATTTTACGATAAGTGAGTTTGTCATTCCCAAGATTCAAAAGGGTATACCTCTAAGAGAAAGTGAAGTTATTGAATTTGCTAGAAAATTGTCGAGGGCAAGGTATGAATTTGCCAAAGGTCAAAGACACAAAGAAGATGCCCTGAAAAAGATGGATCACGTTTACGATTATGCAGCATTATATGACTTTGAATATAATTATTCACCTGAAAACTTAAATCAGAAACTTAAAACAGGTTGGAGCGAAATTGAGGAGTCACTCAAGAACTTTCTTTCTAACACTGAACTGCTTGATTATTTGAAAAAGGCAAAGTATTTGGTGACTCAGAGATCGTTAACATACAATCTACATGATTTCACAATTAAGGGTGTGCCAGACTTGATTGCATTTTTTGATGATCAACCTCCACATATTTTTGATTGGAAAGTTCATTTTTTTGGCACCAAGACTTATAATGAACAGCTATTGATCTATGCATTGGCTTTAACAAACTGTAATCCACATAAGGATTTTGCGAATTATGTGAACGGAGTCGTGCCAATTGCTATAAGCCTTTCTGAGTTTCAACTCTTGAAGAATACAATGCGTAAGTATTCAATAACGCCAGACTATATTGAAATGATCAATGATTTCATTGCTGAGGGGATAGAAAACATGACGCTTAAGAAATGCGACAATGATTACAAGGATCTTAATATCGATCATTTCCCCAAGACCCCTAATGTAGACAATTGCGCTAACTGCCAGTTTTTAAGAATTTGTAAAGAAGACTAAATATGAAATACATCACAAACATTTTTAGAATTGAAAACCTTGCGGAAATATCGGCGCAGTATCGGTTGTTTGATATTAAAGGCTTGAAGCAGGGTAAAGACTATCAGGAGAATAAACAGTTTCTTATCAGGAAATTCAGTAACTCCCTGAGACATCCTGTTACTATTCTTGAAATTGGAGGAGAGCCAAAACTCATTGTAAAGAATGAAGATGCAATCCTTACTAAAATAAAGCCCGAGAATGAGATTGGTCGACTATACTTTCACCTGTATCTCTCGGATAAAGTCTTTGATATTGACTTTGCAAATCCGACCCCTGAAGTTAAGAAAATATGCCTAAGGTTTTTGCAATTTGACTTAAACGGCCAGTTAAAAAGGAATTCGATGTTATGGCAGCCTGGAACTGGGGAGCCATTCTTTTTAAAGACATCAGAAATCCAAGATATGGTCGCGATTTATAGAGGGTTCACTTTCCGCGCAATAGAGTTGCCGACTAACGGTTTTGGCGTAACCATTGATGCGACGAGAAAATTTTCAAATGCAGACCCTCTTCCTTATTATTTGACTAAAGAGGAATTTGATCGTCGCTATAAAAAGAAAACCCTTATATATCAGTACAAAGATTGGTACGAAATCAAGGCAATGGAATACGATGATTTCAATGTCGGAGAATACAAGATTGATGGAGTTTCATTGATTGACTTTGTTCGGAATGTAATACCTAAACCGCACGCCCCGCAACTTGCTAATATGCCCAATGATAGTGCCGCACTAATCTATTATGGTAGTGGAATGAGCAGTATGAGAGTTCCAACTGGATTATGCTATGAAGTTTTGGATTTTCAGGATACGAATAATCCAGATATAAACCGTAAATCAATCATTCCTCCGCACATTCGTTTCAGCGAAATCTTGAGTTTCAAGAAAGAGTATTTTCAATCCGTAAAATATGGTGGTTCGGTTCTTAAATTATCTGATAGGACACTCGAAGTTCCACGACATATCTTCGATTTTCCTTCTTTTGAGTTAGGAAATAATAATATTCTTTCAGCTATCGATTTCAAGCCCAATGAATTCAACTTGCCGAGCAAAATTGCAAAATCAAGATTGCACAGGCTTCTCAATCCGCAAATTGGCTTCTACTCAAAGTCTCCCTTACCTAATCAAATTATTGTTTTGCCTCGCTCCGTGAACGATACTAAGGGCGAAATCTTTTTAGGCATGCTTAATGATACAGTCGATACAATGTATCCTAGTGACGTTTACAATCCTGATCTGATCACGTACGAAGATAAGTTCAAGCAAGGCACGGACTATTTAGAAGTTGGTAAACAGATTGTGAATGCGGTGAAATCACAGTTTTCAAAATCAACACCTGGATACGGATTTGTCATGATTCCCCGTTTAGGGCGGAAGGCAAAAAGAGAACACGATAAATTGGGAGCATTAATAATTCGCGAATTGAAGAAGGTTGGATTGAATTGTGCCATCATTCATGATGACACAATTCGCGAATGTTTTGGTTACAAAAATACACCCGATGGGAAAACTCAATATTTCCTGAAGCCAGAAAGACAGAAGAAATTTGAAGGATATGTTCGGGGTGTTGCTGTAAATAAAGTTCTACTTAACAGTAATAAGTGGCCATTTGTGTTACATGAACCCTTGACAGCAGATCTAACAATCGGGATAGATGTAAAGCATAATACGGCGGGGTTTGCCATTATTGATAAACATGGAAAAAATATCCGAACAGAAACTGATGAAACTAGTAATAAAGAAAAGTTGACTTCCGATCAATTGAAATCTTGGCTTTACAAGATTGTGAAAGACGAGATCAATATAGATCACGCCATCAAGATAATGAATATAGTCATTCATAGAGACGGCAGGCTCTTTGACACGGAGTTGGAAGGTCTGTTGCAAGGATTGAAGCAACTAAAGGATGAAATGTATTTGAGCTGCGATGCTGAACTTCACGTTCTTGAGATTCACAAAATGCCTCTTAATTCCGTAAGAGTATTTGGAATGAATTGGGACAATGAAAAGCAAAGGTCTTTTATTGAGAATGCACCAAATGGATTGAATTGCTATTTCAATGGCGAGGCGTTTCTATGTTCTACCGGGAAGGAATTTGCCCAACACAGTGGAACTTCAAACCTATTAAATGTTAAATTTTCTTACGGTTCAAGCAACAAGCAGGAGCTTTTAAAGGATCTTTTTAAGCTGACCACGCTTGCATTTACTAAACCTGATGATTGTTCAAGGGTACCCATTACAATTAAGATTAATGACATTAGGCTAAGTGATAGCGCAAGCGAATATGATGAGGACGCATACCGCCAATTGGAAATTTTAAAAACGGAATTAAACCTTGATCAACATGAGTAACATAGGATTAAACTCAAACATCTATCATTCAACAAGAACATATCTTGATTTGTTGAATAACTTTCTTATTGATGCTAATTATGCGAGAGAGACCGGCAAAACATACTCAAATGATGACGTTTTGTTATTTTTTAAGAATCTTTCTGATAAGTCTCTGGTCGATCCTGAAAAACAATTGCTTAGGTCTTTTTTCAACAGATTTTATAAAGAGAAAAGAAAAGACACTGAGAAAGAATTGTCAGATATTGCCAATAATCTTCAGAAGGATGCTTTTGATGAGAAGGTCCTGAGAGATATAGAGGCCCTAGTTGATGTTTTGAAATTTCAGTGCGCACAATCTTATGCGCGCATGAAGGGTGCCCGTTGAAATATGAATAAATATATCAACGGTACGATTTTAGAAATGGTTGAAAGGGTTAAAACTCTCAAGACGAAGATTCCTGTGGGCAAATTACCTGATTGTTTCAAACAATTGGCGGCTATTTCTACGGCCGAACTTGATAAGAATATTGTTGATTTGGAGAGGCTTTATAAGGATCCTAAATTTCAGGTTAAGTCAAATCTGCCATTCAAGCTAACTGCCCTCCAGAAACTAGTTTATGGGATTGACTACGTGGAGAATTTTATCATTTCGTCCCTGCACCGTTGTCAGGAGGAAGATGAGGTACTAACTAAACTGGTTGATAAAATCTGTAAGGAAATCAAATATCCATTACTTTCGCCTGTTGCGTCCCGCTTATCCCAGAGTTACTACTGCATTAATGTTAAATTCAATTTACTTACCGTACCGTTGCTCGAATCCGAGTTCCTTCTGCATATGCCAGACTTGTATCATGAACTCGCCCACCCTATAATCTCAACAAAGAATCACCCAAGCGTCAATGCATTTCAGGAAAAGCTTGGGCACTTTAATTTATTCGCTGCCGCACATTTTGAGGAGCAGATTAAGGAACAGAAGCGGAACAATGGCCAGCAAATAAAGCATCTGGAGATATTCTCTGAGTCTTGGATTGAGGGGTGGTCAATCGAGTTGTTTTGTGATTTGTTTGGTGTATATACCCTTGGTCCTGCCTACGCTTGGGCACATCTTCATCTTTGTGTAAAAAGGGGCAATAACCCTTTTGAAACACCCGAGCATTTTGCGAGTTCTCATCCAGCTGATAATGCAAGAATGCAAGCTATCTTGGCTGGACTGGAACACATTGGCTTTAAGGATGAGATGCAAAAGGTAAAAGAACACTGGAAGATGTATGTTGACGTAAGCGGTGGGACTATGGAGGCAAATTTTAAACTTGCTTTTCCGAAGCATGTTTTAGAGCATTGTGCTATTCTCGCTTTGGAGGCTTCTAAAGCAATCAAGTGTCAAATTGCGAATCGAGATTTAAAGGGAGAAGTCTATATCGCTCTAAATACTGCCTGGGAGAAATTTATTAACGACCCACTCGATTATATTGGTTGGGAGAAAATGCAAAGAGAGAAGTACAAAGTATGAATTGTTGTCTCGTTCAGTTTGTAAAAATACAGAATGAGCTTGATTGGGAGTAAATCACTCCGGTTGCATTTGGTGCACCGTACCTTTCGTCTTGACCGTTAAAAAACCTATGCACAACGAAAAAAACCTGATCTTGCGAATTACGGAGTTTGCAGTCAATAACAGCCCATTCATTTACAATGAAATGGCAGAGTCCCTTAAGATCAATGAATACGAGGAGGGGTTTATCTATCGCAACATTCTGAAAGGCGAGCATGGTAGCAACGACAATCCACACCATATACTTGCTGTCACAGGTAGATCAGAGCCCGAGAACCATGATTGGCGCACTCACGTCTATGAATTATTACCCGCAGCTTTTTACAACTACGTTGACTACTTAGAAATAGTCGAGGCAAGAAAATCTGCGCAAACAGCTAAGGCCCTTTCATGGATAGCGATTTGGATAACTATTTGTCTCGGCATCATTCAAATATTTCTTGCCTACCTGCAATTAGGGAGAACCTAGGGAACTACCCCAAATTTATCGAACCCCTCAAATCCCCCAATCTTATTAAATCTTCTACAAAAAAGTTCGATATTCGTCCGAACTAGAATGTTTGCTGTGAGCCTAATTCCCATCGTCTTCATTCAATAGTTTTGCTGCATCCAAGTGTTTTATAATTCTGTACGAATTAATTGGAAAATGTTGTTCGATCTTTAAGTGCCTGTCTTCCTCCGATAGACTAAGTAATATTGGAAGAAGATATTGGAGAAACTCATTGTTTGCCATTTTCAGCTCTTTATTCCTAATGGCTTGTTCTTCCAATTTACTTGCATTAAGAGCATCTTGAATTTCTATTGCCTTTAACCTAATCTTGTCTGACTCATTGAATAACCTTTCTCAAGTTCAAATGATTTCTCTTTTAACTTTACAAAGTTCTCAACATCATCGACCTTGAATACTTTAAAATATCGTTCCATCAATTCCGTGACATTTTTTAATTTGTTGATTTCTGCCCTATGCACAAAAAAGCTATAAATGTAAAATCCTGTGCCTACTACATAAAGCATGGCAATTGCATAGTTAAGAATATCCATAACATTTTAGAATTGATACAATCAAATATCGGAAGCCACGTGCGATAAAAAAACTAAATGACCGGCTAAAACAGCATTAACGAATTCGTTTTTCAAAAATGGAGGCTTCTATCCCCAATCTCTGATCTTTAGCTCCACGCAAATCAGCATTACAATGATTTACACACACCAACAGATAGAGTGACTACCTCGAAAAACCCGCTATTCCATTTTTGAGTTGTACCTATTAATACTTACAGCTCTTCTTTCGTAGTTTTGAAAAATTCTCTATATGACTATTCAATACATTGCAGAACTTGCAGGAACGTATTTTTTTGCGATCTCTGGTGTTCTTGCTACGGATGATAAAGATCGAAACTGGTTTGGAGCCACCTTTACCGGTTTTGTAACCGCTATTGGTGGCGGGAGTCTGCGCGACATTCTTTTGGGCAGCTATCCTTTGGTCTGGATTGATGACATAAATTTCCTCTATGCCATTCTTCTTGGTGTCGTCACATCCCTTGCCTTTTTCAACTGGGTTCTCAAACTAAGGAGAACCATGTTGCTTTTTGATATGGCGGGCATAGCATTGTTCACGATTGTAGGGGTAGAAAAAAGTTTGAGCCTGGGAGCCAGACCAGAGATAGCTGCCATTATGGTGTTTTTACTGCAGTAATGGGTGGTGTTATACGCGATACACTGACGAATAAAAAATCAGTAATTTTCAGTAAAGAGGTTTATGCAACCGCTTGCCTGGCCGGTGCTATTCTGTACCTGATACTTGAAAGTTTCTCCGTTTCCCGTTTTGGAAATTTTCTTGTTTCATCCAGCCTGATCGTGATGATTAGAATAGTAGTAATACGGTTCAAAATTGAACTACCTTCCCTGAGGGGTAAAAACTAGAAGGGGAATATACTTTCTCTCCCGATCAGTCACCCCGAGCCCTCGGGGGACTCCTATGTTTGCAGCGAGATCCTAAATCGGTTTAAAATTCTCAGCTTTAAGTAGAAAGTAAAAAAGGGGAAGAGTTGATCGGGGACTAAGCAGCCTTCAACGCATGTTGAATCAGAGATTTTCGCCTTCCTCTTTTACATTTCTTCGAGTTTGAACAGAATGATATGAAGCCACAAAGTTCTTTCCATTGAATTAAATTATTTAAGGAAATACTATATTGAATTCGTTATCGTGTTTGTTCCTAAGAATCACAGGGCATTTTCAAATATTAAATCGTCATTATTATGAGTAAGGTACAGGTACTAGTAGGCACAAAGAAAGGGGCGTTCATTCTTACCTCCGATAGCAAGCGCGCCAATTGGGATGTTAGCGGTCCATTCTTTGCCGGCTGGGAAATTTATCACATGAAGGGCTCGCCGGTAGATCCAAATCGCATTTATGTGTCGCAAACCAGTGGGTGGTTTGGTCAAATTATTCAGCGATCCGATGATGGCGGCAAAACGTGGTTCCAACCGGGTTTCAAACCGGGCGATTCAACGACAACACCGGAAGGAATGCCCGTTACCGAAAGCAATAAATTTGCATACGATACTTCAGATGCAGGAGGAAAACCACTGTCCACACACGAGTATTTTGATGGCACCCAGCGTCCGTGGGAGTTCAAGCGAGTCTGGCATTTAGAACCCTCGCTCACCGACCCCGACACTGTTTATGCGGGAGTAGAAGATGCAGCACTCTTTAAAACAATCGATGGCGGCAAAAGCTGGAAGGAATTGTCCGGTTTGCGCGGCCATTCTACTGGGTCCAAGTGGGCACCCGGTGCCGGTGGCATGGGATTGCATACCATTATTCTTGACCCTAAAAATAAGAATCGAATATATATTGCGATCTCTGCAGCGGGCGTATTCAGAACGGACGATGCGGGGAAAACATGGAGCGCAATTAACAAGGGATTATCATCTCAAACTATGCCTGACCCCAACGCGGAGGTTGGTCATTGTGTTCACCGCATTGCCATGCACCCTTCGCGACCGGAGGTATTGTATATGCAGAAACATTGGGATGTGATGCGAAGCAACAATTCCGGTGACTCGTGGCAGGAAGTGAGTGACAACCTTCCATCCGATTTTGGATTTGTGATCGATGTGCACGCTCACGAGCCGGAAACCATTTACGTTATTCCCATCAAGAGCGACTCTGAACATTTTCCACCCGATGGCAAGCTGCGCGTGTATCGAAGCCGAACCGGAGGAAATAATTGGGAGGCGCTCACCAAAGGTCTTCCTCAAAAAGATTGTTACGTTAATATTTTGCGTGAAGCTATGGCAGTTGATACACTCGATCTATGCGGCATTTACTTTGGCACCACAGGCGGGCAAGTGTATGCCTCAGCCGACGGGGGCGATAACTGGAATGCTATTGTACAAAATCTGCCTCCTGTTTACTCAGTGGAAGTTCAGATATTGAAATGATTCGCATTGTACTTCCATATCATTTACGGAACCTGGCCAAAATTAACTCGGAAGTACAACTTGAAGTTTCCGGAGACATCACCACACACACTATTCTTAATGCGCTCGAAGCGCGTTATCCTATGCTGGCCGGCACCATCCGCGATCACATCACCCAAGAGCGCAGGCCATATGTGCGATACTATGCTTGTGGGGAAGATTTATCACTGGAGCCACCGGATGCACAACTGCCACCTCAAATTATTTCGGGTGAAGAACCGTTTGTGATTCTCGGAGCCATTGCGGGAGGTTAGTTAATTCAAGTCATAGACTGGAGTCTTGTATTGATTGTCCTAAGTTGCAAACCAGGGACCGATTAGGGGGCGACTACAATCGCAACACTTATTACCGTGAAATGTTGGTTGAAGGGATCGAGTCATGACTGAAAAGTTTGATATAAGAGATAGAGATCAAGGAACAGTGATATAATTGACAAGACAAATAGGCCTGCCGATAGCAGCGCATTTGCGTATTGACCCTCCATTTTACCGAATTCCGTTTTTTGGGATTGTCCGACTTTCCAAAACTTTCTCAAAGCATCCTTTTTTCTGAATCGTATATTAGCTTAGGTAGCGTTTTGGAAGCCAATGGTGCGAGATTTGCGGCTGTGGCATCAGCAATTTTCAAATCGGGATTCCAGTTAAAGCCAAAAATCGTGATCTTTCTTTTGTAAAGGTCACCGTCAGATAATGCAAGGCCCGCGTGCAGGCAATGTACAACAACCGCTTGTCGAGGTCAGTTTGATACTGATCAGCCGAAACAAACGGCACAAGCACTTCGTCAAACTCAAGCCCTTTTGCCAACGGTACTGTGGTGATTACCACACCCGCCCTGAATGAAGTGCTCTCTTCGGTAAGAAGAAATACACCTGGCCCATGGAGTAATTTGCTCATGGCTTTGGCTTGTTGTGGCGTTTTGCAAATGATGGCCAGTGACTGATGCCCGGAACTCCCGACTACGCGAGACGCTTCGTCGCGCAAAGACCTGAAACGGGTGACCAACTGCTTTATTTCTTCCTCTTCATCGATTGATCGCTGAAAGCCTTTTACTTCCGGTTCAGGTCCGTGTCTTTCTACGGCTACCAGATCAGGATTGGCGATGATACCTTGTGTAAAGCGTGTGATCTCATAGGTGGAGCGATAGCTTCGGAAAAGTTTTACGATATCGGCCTGGGGAAAAACCTGGTGAATCTCCTCGGCCGTCGACGCACTGTGGGGATTGACCGCCTGGCTTGCGTCGCCGAGGATTGTCTTCTTACAATGGAACAGTCTGGCCAGCACAGCATACTGGACGGGAGTGTAGTCTTGCATTTCGTCAACTACCAGGTGCTTGACGTGTTGGTACGGCTGCATTCCCACCAGGCGAATTTTGCAATAGATCAATGGAAACACATCGGTGTATTCCAATACGTTGTGATCCATCCTGAACAAGTCCTTTCGACCCAGCCAATCATAAAACTTACTGTACAGTTCAAGTAGGTTGACGTTCCCCATTGCTCCAGACAGGGATTTGTATAGATGTGATTTTTCTGCCCCCGACAGTTTTCTCTTCACTGAAGATTTCACGTGCAGTTCCACCTCTTTGATTACCATCGGCAGCCGGCTCAACAATGGGACGCGATGAAGGGATTTGAATTGCTCCTGGATGAAGGCGGCGGGCACGCGGGTTCGGCCGACTACCAGATCGTGCGCCACAAACAAATGGTTTTCCAGGTGGACCAGGTATCGATTGAGTTGACCTACCAATTCTGCAGAAGACTTGAACCGCACGCGTTCCATAAACCCCTCGTCCTCCCGATAGCTATCGGGGGGATAGTGGATGATGGAGAAAACCTGTTCGAGGAAGGTGTGAAATTTGAATTTGTGGTCGAGCAGGTCGTTGGCGAATTCTTCCATGCCCAATTCGGGTATCTGCGCTTCTCCCAGCTCCGGCAACACATTGGAAATGTAGTCGGCAAATACTTTGTTGGGGGATATGATGAGGATATCTCCGGAGGACATGGTATCCCTGAAACGGTAGAGCAAGAACGCAATACGGTGAATGGCAATCGAAGTCTTGCCGGAACCGGCCACGCCTTGAATGATCAACACGGGCGAAGATTCATTTCGGATAATGACATTCTGATCGCGTTGGATAGTCGCGACGATATTCTTCATTTTGTCATCCGAGGATTGACTCAATTCTTTTTGTAAAACATCATCCTGGATATTGATATCGTTCTCGATCATGTATTCCATCTTTCCACGCCGGATCCGGTATTGTCGTCGTAAGCCGATCACTCCCTTCACGATTCCGCCAGCCGTCTCATACCAGGCGTCACCCAGTTCAAAATCATAGAACATGGACGAGACTGGTGCCCGCCAATCATAAATGAGGTACGTGCCTTTCATTCCGTCGGCAAAAGAATGCACGCCGATATAAATCGGCAGGGGTTCGCTGCGACCTTCCCGCTTAGCCCCGACGAAGGTTTCCGTAGTCGGGGTGAAATCGATTCTTCCGAAATAGGGGGATTCCAGCAGCTTCCTCATCCGTCTCTTGGCGGCAACGGTCGACTCGCCTTCAGAAGCCATCCGCTTGAAGGATTGACCTGCCGACACCCGGTCTGCGTCATCCATGCCAGACCGCTGGTCATACAGGTATTCCTCGTTTTGTCTAAAGGCCTTCGTGAATTGTTTCGCCGCCTGGTCGGCATGGTGGAGTGCCCACTCCAGCTTTTGGAGAATTTGTTCCAGGTAAGCTCTTTCGTCTTGTTCTGTCAGGTTGAAAACTTCCATCGGTTCGTGCTGGATGGCAAATGTATTTATGATTTTTTGGTCCACGTCACCCCAGAAACTTTTTTTGAAATAAAGCGGGTAGCCCGGCACTTTGTGAACGCGGATCGCGTTAACCAGTCAAGGACGAATGATTTTCTTGTTATACCCAATTGAATTCTATCATTATAAACACTAATTCAAAAACATACTAGTCCACTCCAATCTCACAAAGTCTTTGCTGGTCCAATGCTTTAATTAGTTTCTTTTCACACCGCTGTACATACCATTTTTGGTAAAACTTGCATCTTTGTCTATCATAAAACAAACAGCAGTACTTTTTGTATTTACCTGCAAGCCGAGGTCTTCGCTATCTAGTATGATGCTGTCTCCCTTTCCCAACAATGTCTTAGAAATGTTTACTTCACCTTCAAATACATAAACAAAATAAACAGTGTTTTTGAAGTAAGGTTTGGGTAAACTTATCTTAGCATTTTCAAAATCTATATCATACACCAAAATATTGCTTTTGATTTCAAGCGGTGCATTGCTGTTTTTTAAACCAGCTACTAACCGCCAATGATTAAGAACCAACTCACCAGCATTAGCAAACTGTACATGAGGTGGGTTGTTCTCATGCTCGGGACGTATAAAAATTTGTAGCAACCGTACCTCTTCTTTATACTTTTCGATGGGAATACTTTCTTCATGGTAAATACCACTTCCTGCATTCATCATCATTATGTTTTGTGGCGTTACGGCAACTTCCCTGCCAGTGCTGTCTTTATGCAGCATTGTTCCGCTACGCATTAAGGTCAGTATTTCATCATTTTTGTGGGGGTGCATTGCTATGAAAGCACCAGGCTTTAGATGGGCATCATCAAACCTGCCTAAATTATAAAAACCAAGATCACCGTTCTCTGTATTTATTCCAGGAAGAATGATTTCGATATTAAAATTTCCGTGTCCGGCCTTTTGTCTTTCAGACGCTTTATTAATAATCATAATAGTAAGGTTTTTGAAATGCTTCAAGCATTTCGTATAGACTTGAAGTATTTCAGTTTTTGGCTTGGATGAGTGAGATATTCGCACAGCCCAACAAAGGCGAGAAAAAGACTTTAGTTATTTATCCTTCACCTTTATCCACACATCTTTTCCAAATGCCAGCACTTGAGTACTTTCTCCTTGCGCATTCTTGGTAAACTTAAGGGGGAAGGGAAAATCTCTGCAGAAGAATTCTACTTCGGATTCAGCTTCAAAAGTAATCTCCTTACCATCCCAATCCTGTTTCAAAATGAGTTTATCATTTTCCGAAGTAAACTGCAAGTGAAGGTTCTTATCGCCTTCAAGCTCATAAAGACCATCCAGTGATTTCCATTGCCGGGGAGTTAGCACGACAATTTTTTTCGTGATTGATTCGAATTCATCCCATCCATAGACGGAGAAAACACTATTGACAATCTCTTGCAAGATCATCCCATTATCCGAATTGACCATAACGACAACACCATTGCCACCCTTCATACTTCCCATGTATATGCAGCGAAAGCCTTCATTACCCCCGGAATGTTCGAAGTATCCGTTGTTGCCTACTTTATGAATGAATATCCCTAACCCCGCCTCGTCAAGGTAAGGGGTGAGCCGGGTGTTGGTAAAGGACTGGGTAAGGACTTTTGCGGATTTTCCCTCTAGCGACAATTGGGCCTCTATAATATACTTCGACAGGTCTGTTGGGTTTGTCCAAAGTCCGGCAGCAGCCTGCTCAGGATAAATATGAAATTTGCCTTTTACCTCACTACCATCTTCACGGTAGGCAGTAGCCAGTACGTACCCTTTGGTTTGAGGCGGTGGTTGGGTGAAGAAGCTGTTGTCCATACCCAATGGGGTTAACACGTTTGTTGACATGAACTCGTCATAAGGAATATGGGTAATATCCGTAACGATAAGTTGTGTGATCGTAGTCCCACCGCCAGAATATTCGCGCCTGAGGCCAGGCTCGAACATAGACCGTACAGCTTCGGAATTCGCTGGCTTTTTGCCATCCAATGTCTCAACTATGGTAGGTAAGGGCTCATCCGGCTCATAGCCACGGAAGCCGTGAACCGAAAGCCCGGCTGTGTGAGATAACAGGTTGGCAATGGTTATTTTCTTTCCCTTCGAAACATCGTCGTAAGGAAATTTCCACTCGGTTAGATAAGTGTTGATGTCTGAGCTCAAATCAATCTTTCCATCCTGAGCGAGCTTCAAGACTCCAACTGCATTCAGTGATTTACTTATCGAAGCTGCCTGGAATAAAGTCACTTCTGTAGCTTTTCTATGTTCACTCACGTCCGCCTGGCCGTACGCTTTTGCCCAATCAAGTTGATAGTCTTTAACAACTGCCATGCTCAAACCTGGTACTTTGTAGTAGGCCATTCGTTCTTCGAGTGTCCACTTGCCTTGCCCCTCAACTCTTATCGTTCCCGCCAGATTTTCTTCAACTTGCTTGATCCTACTTTGCAAATCTGAGGGAGATTTTTGCGCCTGGCCACACCCTTGCGTCAAAATGATTGCAAGAAATAGTAGCGCAGGGAACAAATTGATTTTTAACACAGGAATTATTGGTTAGGTAAGGTGGCTAGGAATCAATTGTTGTCTTTCTAGTATTGTTGATCTCAGCCGACGACCGCAAGACTAAAATAATAGTTTCTTATATAAAAAAGGGCTGCAATTCAATCGAGGGTTAATGAGATAAACCTATGAGAGAGACGGAGTCCTCACTACTGGAAAGCCGTGGACTGTTCACCTTTTTAACAGCCTTTGATTTATCAGGTTCGTGACACTGTCCCTGTAATTGCGGCTGATCGGCAACGACTTTGTTCCAACCTTCAACTCGTTGCCTTCCACGGATTCTATTTTGGAACGGTTGACAAGAAAGGACTGATGTATTTTAATAAAGTCAGCATTGGACAGCTGACTTTCGAGGCTCTTCATCGTGAGATACGCAATAATTTTTTTGCGTTCGGTGCAGATAGTCACATAATTTCCCAGCACTTCTGCATAAAGGATATCGCACAGTTCAACTTTCTCAATTCGTTTTTCACTTTTAATAAAAATATATGACGGCGTCCCGATAGCTATCGGGACAGACTGCGTCTTCATTTCATAGAAGTCCTTTGCCTTTTGTACTGCTTTAAGAAAACGATGCAAGGCAAAAGGCTTTAAGAGATAATCGATGATATCGAGTTCGTATCCGTCAAGAGCATATTGCGGGAACGCCGTTGTCAGAATGACCATCGACTCAATATTAATCCGCTTGAGCATTTGTAAGCCAGACACTTTCGGCATTTCGATATCAAGGAAAATAAGGTCGGGCTGATTGCTTTTAATAAACTCCTCAGCCTTCATCGCGCTTTCAAATTTTCCCTGCAAATCCAGGAACGGAACCTGCTCCGTAAACTCCTGAAGGATTTTTCTAGCTATGGGCTCATCGTCGACTATTATACAACTGAGTTTCTTCATAGCGTCAGCATTAACTGCACCCGGTAAACGTTATTTTCTTTTTTTATATCCAGCTGGTAATGGTCTTTGTATAACAATTCAAGTCTCCGCGTTGCATTGATGAGGCCAATTCCACCCGGTGAAGACTCTCCTTCATCATACGTATTCTCACAGACAAAATCGATTTTTCCTGGTTGCTGTTTCAGGGAGATCACAATCCGGTTGATGGCCTTGTCATCCCGGGATGCATATTTGAATGCGTTTTCTACAAAGGCCATGAAAATCAACGGCGCAACCTTAACGGTTCCGTCCGCGTAATTAATGTCCAGCGTAACCTTCATGTTGTCGTTGCTGCGGGCTTTTTGCAGCGCCACATAATTCCGGAGGTGTTTGATCTCCTTTTCGATCGCAATCATATCAACATCCGCTTCGTACAAATTGTATCTCAGGAGATCAGAAAATTGCACGAGCATATTTCTAGCCAGACTGTTGCCCATGTCAATAGAACCATATACAGTGTTGAGGCCATTGAAAAGGAAGTGAGGATTGATCTGCAAACGCAGGTATTTTAGTTCTGTTTGCAGCTGATTGATCTGACTGTTTTTAACCTGTTGCTGCTGCTCTGCCCACTTCGTTGTCACGTATAACATTGAGGTAATTACGGTACAACACGTTCCGTAGATGAAGTTGTCCCAAAACCCGGAGCTGGTCTGAGTCATCTGATCGTGAAAAACGGTCTCATGGATGAAACTGTTATAGTGGTTCATTGAAGCAGCATACAGAAAGATCAAACCGATCAATGCGGAAGCATACGCCCCAAAGAATTTTTTCTCTAACAGATTGGGGATCAAAAATGAATTGTTGATTAATATGAGGGCGGTAAAAAGGAAGAGATGCGTAAAAAGCGTGCCCAAATATGAAAAACAATCGAGCACGCTCACGCCGGTATAAAGCGGGTGCTCGACTACCAGAGCGCCTATATAGGCTGCACAAAACAGTAAGTAAGCGGTGCGTTTTTTTGCGAACATTTGTTTTCCTGTCACGAAGATATTCCATTGCAGCCATAACTGGAAATCTTCCGTTTGGTGTAAACCAGGGTTTCTAATGATTTGAGATAGTTATCATGCGAAATATGCTTTCTATCATAAAAATTTTGTATGGACCCTGAGTAAAGTTATGAGTTATGAGTTGTGTGGGTGTGGTTAGGACACGTTCTTTACTTTCGGTGTTTCGGTGTTTCGGACTTTTTTGAGGTCTGAGTGTGCCGGCCGGCGGCCCTACAGATTTCACGGGATTACAGCTGGTTCTGTAGAATATACGTTGATGTATCATAGAATGTTATCAAATGCCTGCGGCGCTCGTTATTTTTATAAAACAAAATACATGATGCGTTTCCTGCCTACCGGCCTTGCTTCGCCAGAGCGCTTCGCAAAGGCGAGCAGGCAGGCGTTTGAACCCTGAAATATTAACCCTACATGAAATGAAAAAAATAATACAGTTTGGTGAAACGGTCCCGGGATATGATATCCCCGTGTTAAACGAGCGCGAGATAAGGGCGGCGGCGGGAATAATGTTTCTTGTCATCTACACCTCGCTGATGCTCATTATATTCAACGGCGACTTCAGAATGATTAAATATGTGATAGCACTTTTCCTCATCGACTTTACGATCAGGGTGTTTATCAATCCAAAATTCTCTCCTTCACTGATCATCGGTCGGTTGATCGTGAGCAACCAGGTGCCTGAGTACGTGGGAGCCAAACAAAAGAAATTTGCCTGGATCATCGGTGTCATCTTGTCCGCTTCCATGTTTGTTTTGCTGATCGTCATCAATACCACTGGTCCGTTTACCGGTATTGTCTGTTTCCTTTGTCTTATCTTTTTATTTTTTGAATCAGTGTTTGGAATCTGCCTGGCGTGTAAAGTTTATCGGATGGTGTATGGCGAGAAGGCGCAATATTGCCCGGGAGAGGTCTGCGAAGTAAAGTCAAGACAGCCCATCCAAAAGACATCGGGCGCACAATTGGCGGTTGTGTTTGCCTTTATCGCGGGCATTTTCCTGATGGTACGGTTCTTCGCCCCCCTGATCAATGTACCGCCTCACGATATTTTCGGAGATAATTCTGCAAAGTCAGCATCGAAATGACTTCCCGCTCACTGGAAAATTATTTTGAACCCTTCAGGGAAAACACAATTGGCTTTGGTCAAACGTTCTCTTTTCCTTCCGGGCAAAAAGAAATAATCTATGCCGACTGGACAGCCAGTGGGCGGGGATACCGACTGATTGAAAGCTGTTTGCAAAATGAAGTGATACCTTTTTTCGCTAATACCCACACACAGACTACAACTACGGGCACGCTGATGACCAAGGCTTACGAAGAAGCCAAAGTTATCATCAAAGAACACGTCCACGCAGACAAGGATGACGTACTGATTTTCTGTGGTAGTGGAATGACATCGGGTGTCAACAAACTGCAACGGCTGCTGGGTTTAAGAATACCGGAACAATGGGTGGGTTACACGCTGAATGGAAAATCTCCCGAAATAGATGAGGCGTTAAGGCCAGTTGTGTTTGTGACCAGCATGGAGCACCACAGCAATCACGTTTCCTGGCTTGAAACCATCGCGACAGTAGAAATCATCGCTCAAACCGAAGATGGCCATGTTGATCTTGAACACTTCGAAACGCTTCTGTTAGAATACCAATCCAGAAAAAATAAGATCGCGGCAGTAACAGCCTGTTCGAATGTTACCGGTATACAAACACCCTATCACGAAATTGCAAAGTTGATACATGCTCATGACGGCTTATGCTTTGTAGACTTCGCCAGTTCTGCGCCTTATGTTCGAATGGACATGCATCCGGAAGAAGCTGATGCCTGTTTAGATGCAATCTATTTTTCGATGCACAAATTTTTGGGTGGCCCCGGTACGCCCGGTGTGCTCCTCTTCAATCGAAGTATTTATAACAACGCTATTCCGGACCACCCTGGAGGAGGTACCATTATATACAGCAATCCATGGAAGACGCGTAAGTATATTACTGATATAGAGTCGCGGGAAGACGGCGGAACACCTCCCGTCCTCCAAGGAATAAAGGCGGCCATGTGCATCCGGCTGAAAGAAGAGATGGGTGTTAAAAATATCATGCAGCGTGAGGAAGAGTTATTGAAGATAGCTTTTACCCGCCTTAGGGAAATGACCAATGTTACCATATTACAGGGCAACGCGAGAAAAAGACTAGGCATCATTTCATTCATAGTAAAAGGTGCCCATTATAATCTGATCGTCAGATTGCTTAACGACAAGTTTGGCATACAAACCCGAGGTGGATGTTCTTGTGCTGGCACGTATGGCCATTATCTGCTGAATGTTGACCAGACATGGTCTCACAAAATATGGAGTGCCATTCATTCCGGAGACTTGTCTTCCAAGCCTGGATGGATCAGAGTATCGATTCATCCCACCATGACCGATGGGGAAATTGAATATATAATGGATGCCATTGAATCAACCGCTTCCAGTTTCAGAGAATGGATGACAGACTATTATTATGACACATCTTCTAATGAGTATACAATCAAACAGGGAACGGAAAAAGAGCGACATTGGGTGGAGGACTGGTTCAAATTTGGGTATCAAGTTGGTACTCGTGAAGTTGGGTTGGGGTTTCTCAACACGATTCGTGATTGATCTCCAGTGACCCCATTCTTTCTATGCCATTGGCTATCCCAAATTTTATCAAATTTCCGTAACTGTTGTCGCGAAGAAATTTTGTGAATGAGAGCGCTAATTGGTAATTCGTTTTTGCCTTTTCAAAATCTTTCAACTCCTCGTGGCACTTGGCTATATTGAGGTAAAGCGAAGGATAATTTTCTTTCATTGATTCATCATTTATTTTTAGAGCCAGTTGCAAAGCCGTTTCGTCCCACTTTAATTTGTCAGTAATAAGTTTCTGATGTCGGGCTACATAATGAGCCGATGTGAATTTCTCAAAATCATTTGTTGCTTCTTCCCAAGCCTGTTGAAATAGCATGAGCGCTTCTTCTTTTTTGCCTTCACCTTCAAGGCTCATTCCTTGAGCGCAGAGTTTAACTATATTATTATTAGAGTCGAATTGCATTTTAGTTACTTTATTGATGAACCCCAAAATTAGAATTCTGAGACCACCCGTTCAATGATCCAGGACAAAAAACATCATTTTGATTTAAGTCTGCTTAATGTTTCTTGTGCAATGTCGAGATAAGTAGCTAGAATTTTGTTTGGAAAGCCGCTAAACATAAATAGGAGCCTCCCCTAACAATTTGTCGTATCGTTGCTTCGCAGAGCGTGTTACAAGGTTCCCTATTTTTTTTATTCTGATGGAGATATGCCATTTCCAGAAGTTTCTGGTAAAACTTTCCCCATTCCGGGACGTCGCAAACCAGTTGATAAAACTCTTCGTGACGGATGGAATACAGTTCTGAATTTTCAAGGGTTTCAACAAATTCAACCGACTAGTTAAGTGAATTCAAGCCAGCACTCACTTAGTCGCCCTATCGATTGTGAATGCATGAAGCAAATATGAAAGCCCGTGTTGTACCAGAATGGATAATCCATGCGGATTTAACTAACTTTAGAATTCATCAAACCCTGGGGCAAACCCATTACTAATGAATACTTACGCGGACCCAGAAGCTCAATTTGTTTACCTGTTGGCGGGTGTGCTGCTGATTTTAATGGCACTAATAGTTTACCTGGTCGCAAAACTTTTAAAATCTGAAAAAAATAAAAAGCAATCAGAATCTAAATTTCAACAATTAGAAAAGAAGATTGATACTTTACATCTGCAAACGCTTGAATCAAAACTTAATCCTCACCTTTTTAAAAACATTCTGAATTCAATCCAATCACACGCTTACCAGACCTACTTTGCTCTTGACAAATTGGCAAATGTCCTGGACTATATTTTATATGAAAGCAGGAGTAAATTTGTAACACCAAAGGAGGAAATTGAATTTGCACTAAACCTCATCGAAATAAATAAAATCAAACTCAGCCCATTATTCGAGCTGAAAGCAAAAGTAAAAGTCAATGACTCCGAGCCTCTTTATGAACAAAGTCTCCTGGCTCCGCTGGTGTCAATAGATTTGATTGAAAATGCTTTCAAGCACGCGGATCTGCAAAGCCCGGATGCATTTATTTCCATTGTGTTTGAGTTTAAAGAAAATGTTTTTTACCTGACTGTTTCCAACAAAATATCATCGGTAAAGCCTTTCAAAAAAGAAAAAGGAGGAATAGGTATTGAAACACTTGAAAGCCGTTTACGGATCATTTACAAAGACAACTTTAAATTAGACAGGTTTATTGAAGGAGACGTTTTTATCGCTCACTTAAAGATTGATTTGCTTGGACACAAAAATAAGGTGCTTGCTACTGGATGACGAGCTGCCGGGCTTAGCTTATCTTAAAATGCTCTGTGAACAACTTCCGGAATTGGAAGTTGTAAAAGCATTTAATAACCCTACAGCTTTTCTTTCCGAAATAGCAAAACTGGATTTCGACCTCTGTATTATGGATATCGAGATGCCAGAAATGAATGGCTTACAAATCGCCCATTTGTTAAACAGAAAGCCTGTAATTTTCACGACTGCCTATAAAGAATACGCTGCCGAAGCATTTGACCTTGATGCGATTGATTACATTCGAAAACCAATAAAGAAAGAGCGTCTGAACCAAGCCGTATTAAAAGCAAAAGCCTGGTTGAATTCGCAGATAGTTGAAAAGCAATTCATTCAGCTAAACACAGACAAGGGAAAGGCCCTTATTTTCTTCGACCAACTGGGCTACATAAAAACTTCACCCTCAGACAGCAGAGATAAAATAGCCAGCCTGTTTGACGGAACAGTGCTGACGCTTAAAAATATCTCCTTCGAAAAATTGCAAGAGCTTCTTCCGAAAACCAGTTTTTGCCGCGTCAACAAAAAGGAGATGATCGCCATGAAAGCGGTGAAGGTATTTTCCTTTGACAAAATTACAACCACTATTGAAAGGAAATCCGGTAATGAAATCATCCTTACACTGAGCGAAGTGTATCGAAGTAGTTTCCTAACGGCGGTTAGAACCTGATTTCATTACAAAAAACTCCGGTCTCATTACAAATTCTCGGTAATAAATTCCTGAAAGCTTTTTTCCGCTGCAATTATTTCAATTTTTGCATGGTGATTCGTCACGATTCGAGAATGATGAAACAACCATTGGGTATTTTACTTTTTCTGTAGGGCAACATCAGGAGGTGTCTTCCCGGGCCCATTGGGCCGGGCATAGGTATCAGAACCGTCGCAGGTTTTGCATTTTATTTCATTTGAAGAGAGAAACTGTGAAAAGAATCAGAAACATTTTCTTTTACGTCACCATCATTGGTGGCTTTTCTGCCCTTATGTATTGGGTAATTTTGCTTGGCGCCGCGTTGGAAAAAGGCAGGGACATTGTAATTTCTGAATCCGAAAAAAGCCAATGGCACGAATTTCTTGCTTCATTGATTCACAATTTACAACATCCATTGGCGATTCTTCTTGTTCAGATTATATCGATTATTGTTGCCGCGCGCTTTTTTGGTTGGGTCTGCAAAAAAATCGGACAACCTTCTGTTATTGGTGAAATCATTGCAGGTATTGTTTTAGGCCCTTCCTTAACCGGAATGTATTTTCCTGAATTCTTCGCAGTCCTTTTTCCACCACAATCACTGGGCAACTTGCAGTTCCTAAGTCAACTGGGACTTATACTTTTTATGTTTGTTATCGGGATGGAACTAGACTTGACAGTACTAAAAAATAAAGCCCACGAGGCGGTGGTTATTAGTCACGCGAGTATCATCATTCCATTTGCCCTTGGGATCGGGCTAGCTTATTTTATTTACGAATCCTTTGCGCCGCAAGGCATTCAGTTTTCATCCTTTGGACTCTTCCTTGGAATTGCCATGAGTATTACCGCCTTTCCGGTACTGGCAAGAATCGTTCAGGAACGAGGCATACACAAATCCCGATTGGGAACAATAGTAATAACCTGTGCAGCGGCTGATGACATAACCGCGTGGTGTATTCTGGCAGCCGTTATTGCAATTGTTAAAGCAGGCACATTTATAAGTTCCCTTTACATCATCGGCATGGCCGTCATCTACGTCCTGCTAATGATTAAAGTCGTTCGCCCATTCCTGAAGCGCATAGGCGACCTTCATACGTCCCGGGAAAATTTAAGTAAATCAATAGTCGCCATATTCGTTTTAACCTTGATCATATCTTCTTATGCAACAGAAGTAATTGGTATACACGCTCTGTTTGGTGCTTTTATGGCGGGCGCCATCATGCCGGAAAACGTGAAGTTCAGAAACATTTTTATTGAAAAGATAGAAGATGTTGCGGTGGTACTTTTGCTTCCGCTGTTCTTTGTGTTCACAGGACTAAGAACTCAAATAGGACTGCTCAACGACCCTTATTTATGGAAGATTACAGGATTAATTATTCTTGTTGCCGTAGCAGGAAAATTTATTGGTAGTGCCCTTGCTGCCAGGTTTGTGGGGCAAAACTGGAAAGACAGTTTATCTATTGGAGCGTTGATGAATACAAGAGGATTAATGGAATTGGTTGTATTGAATATCGGCTACGACTTAGGTGTTCTTACACCTGAGATTTTTGCTATGATGGTGATTATGGCGTTGGTAACAACTTTTATGACAGGCCCCGCTTTGGATTTGATCAATCGGATATTCAAATCGAAACCGGAAATTTCTCAGGAAGTCAGTCAGATAAGTAAATTTAAAATACTAATATCTTTCGGCAATCCTGAACGTGGCAGGTCACTACTCAAGTTAGCGAACGGACTGGTTAAAAAGCTCAATGATCATGCATCCGTTACGGCCATGCACCTTTCCCCAAGCAATGAACTTCATCATTATAACATAGAGGAATATGAAAGAGAAAGTTTTTCTCCGCTGATCCAGGAATCACAAAACCTGAACCAGCAGATTACCACACTCTTCAAAGCATCAAACAACATTGACACTGACATTGCCGAGGTTGCTAACAAGGGAGCCTATGACCTGCTGCTCATCGGTGTAGGGCAATCTATTTTTGAAGGTAGTTTATTGGGCAAGATATTAGGCTTTACGACCCGAATTATTAATCCGGAGAGTTTGTTTGAAAATTCCCCCTTTGATGAACGAACCAGACTCATCGTATCAAAGAGTTCGATTTCGGTAGGTATTTTGATAGATAAGGGAATTGAAAGGACAGAAAATATCTGTATTCCAATTGTTTCAGAAGGTGATGCATTTTTAATAAAGTACGCCCAGCGATTTATACATAACTCCGGTTCTCAGATAACATTCTTAGATACATCAGAACAGATAAAGAACAACGCTGAATTAAAAGAATCCATTCGAGCCATTGAGCAGACAGCACCCAACCATGTTAACCTGCTAAGCGCGAGATCTATTAAAAAGGAATTTCTTCAGCAACAAAACCTGATGCTCATAAGCATTGACAGCTGGAGAAAAGTTGTTGAAAAAAAGAGCCCCTGGCTATCAGACATCCCATCCTCATTAATTTTATCCAATATTCCGTAAGTACTCGAGACGAGGTGATTTCAATACTGGTATTAGCTGGTTTTAGCCCAAATACTTTTCAAGATGTTTTTTGAAGAAGGCCGCGCTATCTGTAATACTTTGCATCGGATTCTTTGCAAAATTACCGCCCTGTTCGATGTAGTAGTACTGAAGACCAGCACGGGATGCTTCCGGAAGAATAACGGTAAAGTCTATAGAACCATTACCCAATTCAGAATAGTCGCGACTTATTTTATCCATATCCTTTATGTGCCACATAACGAAACGTCCCGGCTGCCGGCTGAACAACTCGGATGGGCTCAGCTTGGATGAATGCATAACCCAGTAAAGGTCCATCTGAAGTTTGACCAGGGCAGGGTCTGTTTCATGCATGATTATGTTATAACCGTTCTCACCATCATAATCAACAAATTCAAAATCATGATTGTGATAAGCAAAACCCAGTCCTGCCTTGTTGGCACGTTCACCGATGGCATTCAGCTTTACCGTTAGCAACCGGAAATTCTCCAGTGTCCTGAACGCAGGATCCAGCCATGGCCAGGTAATATAGCGCTGACCTAGCGCATGGGCTCCTTCTATGCACTGGTCAACATAGCGCATCAAGGCGTCTGTGGGCTTATCGAAAAACTTCGTAAAATCGTAATGACCGCTCGTGGTTATCATTTGATTATCCGCAAGAAGTTGTTTGAACGCTGAAGCTTTCAGCCCATAATACGTACCATGGCCAGGATCAAAGCCATACGTTTCACAATCCTCGTAGCCAATGGAGGCGATCTTTTTCACAGTACCGGCGACATCATTCGCCAGGGGCTCGCGCACCGTGAACAACTGTAGTCCCATTTTATACTTTGTAGCTGGGGCATTGGCGAAACCGGGGATCGTCATCAGTGTGGCAGCCATCAGGGAGCTCGATTGGAGAATAAAATCCCTTCGGTCAATGAATTCCTTATTTCTCATTTCAATTGAACGGTAAATTAATTCAATTTATCTTAATTAATCAGGATTACACTGTCTAATGCAAATTCATTCTGACCACAAACTCAATAATGGAATTTGGTACAAGATTACGAAAAGATCTTCACTCTGGCCGCACAATCTTATAAAGCTGAAAGACTCGGGGTTGGCCAAATTTTCGAAGCCACTCACATTCACAGCAGAAGCTCCCGTCCCGGGGACTCTATGGGCATTACGTTTATTAGAATGTGCTTTCAAGCCGTGATCAAATAAATAAGAAAAGTTGTATACAAAACGCAGGGTACACGAGGCATGAGACGCTGCGACGGGAGGTATGATTAGTTCCAATGATTGAAGATAAGAATTGATATTAAGTGTAAATTTTATAATTTGTTTATTAAAGTGCTTCTCGCCAATTCGTTTGATAAAGTCAAATCGTTATGAAACTAATCCTCACCCTTTCCTTTCTGATCCTTTTTGTCAAGGACAGCAGGAAAATTGGGAATCCGTTGGAGCATCTGCCGCCGAACATTGAAATCCTCACTTATTTTGGAGAAAGAGCAGATTTCTCACCCGACAGCAAACGTATTGCTTTTATGGCTAAAAGTTTTGGCGATGCTATGGTAATCGATCTCGAAACCCGTGCAATCAGATGCCTTACCTGTAACATACCTGGCGCTGTATTTCTAAGAGTAATGCACCTGGCAAACGGAGACTATATACTTATCGGTCCTGATCATTTTGAAAATATAAGCCTCAGCCGGGATCGTGATAATGAATTATGGTATTTAAATAAGGAACGAGGATCCAAACCAATAAAATTTAATCATAAGCTAAATGAAGGAGCTGCTGTTTCAAAGGATGAAATGAAAATTGCCTTCACGTTAACGCATGAGCAGGAGCCCTCCCTTAAAGAGGGCTCCTCACAATTGATTTTGTTTGATGTTGAGGTTAGCAACAACGTTCCTAAACTAACCAATAAACTTATCATCTATGAAAGTAAGGACCAAAACTGTGTACTCGAAGCTCAGGATTTCTATAATAAGAATACGGATTTGACTTTCACTTGTTACGAGCCAGGGCCAAACGCCTCAACGATGAGTATCAATCTTAAGTCTGGTCAGATAACCAATATGTCAAACCACACAGGTTATCACGAGGCGGAAGGTATATTTCCGGATAGTCAATATACGCTTGTTGAATGTGACCGGCAATGCGAATGGCTTGGCGGACAGGCTGGCAGTGGTAACATCGACATCTGGAAACTAAAACTCGATGGCACCGGGAAAGATTTAGTGCGCTTGACAAATTTTAATGACTACGAAGGAGGAAAAGCCTCCAATCCTGTCATCTCAACGGATGGGAGATACATGGCTTTCCAAAGTGCGAAGACTACCGATCCGGCCGGTGTAGGCTATGGGTTATTGCTTTATAAGTTTAAGTAACATTAGTCTTAAAGTGTTATGCTGGGCCAGGCCTCCTCACCGGTAAGCTCCGATGAAGGTCCGGGATTTGGATTAATTAGTTCTGGTACTTCTGTGCATCACCTGTCAACCCTTTTATTTTTTACCCCAGTCTTCAATTTCACCATCGTCTCCCGTAAAGCGATTCTAGGAAGTGTATCTGTTTTCTCATTCAAATAATGCTCAAGTTTTTTCCGGTAGTTCTTTTCCATGCTTCTCAGAACCCAGGAAATAGCTTTCGTGATGAGGATTTCTTTTTCAGGTTTAAGTTTTTCAACAGTCATCAGAGCAAGATCAGCCAGTCGATTCTGGTTAAGGTTTCGCAATGGCGAACATAAAAGTACCAGCGATGCTCTGCGTTTGTTTATGTTTTTACTTTTTGAAAATTTAATAATCAATGGCTTCCATTTTTTCCATTGTGTTGGGATTTCAGTAACGGTATAGTCACCGGTGCAAACGGAATCGACTTCCGCCCAGCCCACGAGGTGGTCCAGCCAACTGTCGAATACGTTGGGATCAAATTTCCGCTGACCCTCTGCGGAGTAATCCAGGAGAATACCCACCATACATTTTTCGGTAGAGGATTCTCCCTTGACCAAACTGGTGAGCAGTTCTTCAAAAGTTTTGGCAGTCAAATCGCGATGCGAGCGCATCCAGTCTTTTGCAATTTTTCGAAGTGTCGGCGCGTTGATTGGGTAGCGGGGGTGATCATTTCCTAAATAGCTATTCAGGAAAGTATGCTTCGTGGCCTTGCCTGAATTTTTTCGGATCTGTTCAAGAATATCCTGATGATGATTTTCTTTCAAAGATGTAATTTTCCATAATTTAGAAAGTTTAACCAGCGGGATACAAATGATACGGGAAAAACAGGTACATATTCTCATTGGCTGCGCAGATGCCCGCGACCTGAGCCAGCTCCAACTGGATGCTGTGGCCAATACTGGAGCTGAATTCCGGAAACAAGGTATAGAGGTAGAGATGCATGTGATCCGCGCAGCAGGCTCCTTTGTAACACCCGATGTGGTCATGGACATCAAGCGTACCTTTGAACAAGCTCAACGGAACAACAATGCGAATGTTCCTATGCGGTATTATGTTCATATTCAAACGCACGGTCACCTTACAGAAGACTCGCATGACAACTATATCAGCCATGTACATGACTTGCGTATTGTGGATGGTTCTCCATTAAATTGTGGTATGCTCGGTGCCTCTGCTTTAAGCGTCGAAATAGAGGAAATGATCGTGGCAGAGAAACCTGAAATTGAGGTCAGGGGAAAAACATATAAGATCATTAATGATACGCAGATAAAGCTCATGCTCAAGGAGGTGTATGCTTACGATGGCTACCTCGCAGGTGATTGGATTACGAGTATTGATTTGCTGCGCACACATCCCCGTCATCAACGGACGTTGTTAGAGAAGGCCATTTCGAGCGATCCCGAACTAAAAGTGTTGGAAATTCAGATCACCTGTGGTATTCAGGATTATGCCATACATGCCTTGATCCGCGTAGACGATGGTGAACCTCATGTTCCTTTCTGGGATACGGTCCAGTCAGAAATAAGAAAGCATGCTCAGAATGATCGAAAGGCAAAGGAACTTTTAATAAGCCAGTCCAAAAAACAGAAGCCTTTGGCCGGATTGTTATCCATGAGCGATCCGCGTCAGTCCTCCCGTATCTATGCTGCCAATTACTATATGAAGCTGAAGGGAATAGAAAATTCCGGTGACTATTTGCCAAATACGGTTTTTAATATGACGGGCACATCCTTTGACATTCCGCATACACCCTTTGGTCCTTACGTCATCGCTGGATTTTATTATAGTGTAAAATACCTTGGCCTTGTCGATCAGATGGTGATGGGGTATGATGTAAACCAAACCACCCGGATAATGCAGAAGATCGGGAACGATCCGATCATGAATATGATCGTTAAAAAATTCAAGGTAAATCTTATTCCGATCAATCATCTTGATTTTGTAACATTACCACACTAATACGTGGAGCAAGGACAACACTTGAGTTCAATTAGGATGGGATTTGTTGGAAACCAACATACACGCATGCTTTTTCAAACATAGATCTCATTCCTAAGAAATGCCATTATTATGGATTTCTTTAGTAAATTACAAATAATAAGAACCGCTGGAAGCCATTGATCTCTAATCTAACGAACCAGAAATGATTCCCTGGTGTTTCTCAACTGTCGCGTAAATTGTTTGATGTATTTAATAACTATGGCAAGGCCATAGTATATGCGTTAAGCTGCGATGTTTCAAATTGCCTTAAATCGAATAATAGAGTTGGATGAACATTTCGAACAAACCTGCGCGGTTCAAAACTGGTGTCCCATATGTTTACAGATATTGGTGGAAAATCACGAAGTGCGCAAATGGTTTGCTTGCCATTACAGAAAGACTAAAATTAGCTTCTCGGCTTGGACTCTTGCTTGTATTCATTGCCACAACGAGTTTCAATTCGGATCACGATGCTAATCGTCTTTTAGGAGTATGGGAATATGAAGAAAAAAATTTACGTATTGAAATATTTGAGGAAGACGGACATTTTGCCGGAAAAATGATATGGTTCCTCTCTTCATCAGAATCAATGATGAACTCCTACCGGGACACAGAAAATCCGGAGCCAAAACTAACTACTCGGCCCTTAATTGGTTTAAAGCTCGTTGAAAAACTTTCTTATCAAGGCAACGATACCTGGGGTAGTGGAAAAATTTATGATCCGAATTCTGGTTATACGTGGGATGCGCAAATCCACTTAACAGCACCAAACACGGTTGTCGTCCGAGGGTATTGGAAATTCAAATGGATTGGAAAAAGCATGGTGTTTAACCGTTCAATGTGACTAACAAGTTCTCAGGGGTATTGGGTCGATGCTATGGGTATGTGAGTCTTTTTCAAAAGTACTCATTTGATAAAATCAGAAAAGAAAATCTATTTTAAAGGCCTTCTCTGAGTGTAGGGTGCTTGGAAGCAGGAAGTTATGAATATCCAAACAATTTATTGAAGATCTCAAAGAGTTCACCGAGCTGAGCTTTAACCTGAAACAAGAACGTCGTTAAGGATTCTTGGAAAGTCTCCTCCTCCAGAAAGAAATCCGCCTTTCAAGGCTATAATGTTGGCAAGAGACCATCAATTTGGCATGCGTTGTATTTAGAAAATATTTTATCCGATCGACTTGCCTGTCAAAAAATCGATAAGCTGTTACAATTGATTCTGAAGAAAAAAACAGGGAGCAACCAACCATTCCTTCTCGCATCTCGTCCTGATAATGTAGGTGTCGTATCATCTAAATAACAACGCTATGAAAAATCTATCGATTGCCTGTGTGCTTCTATTGGCCACTTCTTTAACGGTGTGCAAGGAAGAGGAAGAAGTACTTCCAGAAAACCCTGGGGACATGCCATACAATGTAACGATTAACCCGGCTGACTTCGAGAGCTCCAATATAAACGGCAACCTATTTTTTCCGTTGGCTACCGGAGATGTGCTCACTTACGAAGGCACGGATGAAGATGGAGTGCATACGCGCGTTGTTACAGATTGGACTGCCGACACTAAAACGATCGCCGGGGTAATCTGTGTTATCACGCACGATCAGTCGTATAAAAATGATGAATTGGCGGAAGATACGTACGACTGGTACGCACAAGACAAAGATGGCAACATATGGTACTTTGGCGAGGACACAAAAGAAATTGAAAACGGCAATGTAGTGAGTATGGAAGGCTCATGGGAGGCTGGTGTGGACGGAGCCTTACCCGGAATAATAATGTTTGCAGACCCTATCATTGGAGTATGGAATCGACAGGAATATTACGAAGATATAGCAGAAGACGTTGGCCAGATACTGGATCTGAACGTTTCGGTTACCGTCCCATTGGGCCAATATGACAATTGTTTGCAAACGGCGGAATGGAACCTGAACGAACCAGGGATTGTAGAAAACAAATTTTATGCACCCGGTATCGGATTAATAAGAACGGTAACGGTAAAGGGTCCGGATAGTTATGAGGACCTTGTACAAATACAATGATCAAATTGAAGTTCCGCATGACTTGATCACTTTTCGTTACATCTTGAACCATCCCCTTCAAATGAAAATCAGATTTAAATGATCACATCTGCGGAATTGGTGATAAAGCTAATGGCAACATTACATTCGATAATCATGATAATTTCTTTGGCATGGCGAACTATGATCAGTAGCTCGTGCAAATCTTAATAGTTTGTGATCTCAAAATCTCCCTTATTCACTAAAAAGAAAAAATAGGAAAGTTTTTGTCTATTCAGAATGTCTACAGAAACCATGATTAACCTTGCATTACCACGCATTTGGCAACTTTGAATTTGCAAGGTTCAGCCGTCCTGCCCGTATGGCAATAGCGCTGGTCTTTAGTCACTTACCAATTTTTAAAACTCCATGAGTGAGACCCTCACCATATTGATACCTGTCTTTAACGAGGAAAAATGTATTCAACCACTGGTTGTTGAACTAAACAAATTCCTGGACAAGGTAAGTATCCCCACCGGCGTTCTTTTTATTAATGACGGATCCAAAGACAGAGGTCTTGAGTTGATAGACCAGGTTTGCCAGAACGATGAGCGTTATTCCTATATTTCGTTGGAACGCAACAGCGGGTTGAGTACAGCTTTGAAAGCCGGAATTGATCACAGTAAAACCACACTTATCGGTTACATGGACGCGGATCTTCAAACGTCCCCTTCAGATTTTTTAAAGCTGCTTCCCTACATGAAGGAATACGATCTGGCAACGGGTTACCGTTTAAAGCGCAAAGATACTGTAGTGAAAAAACTTTCGTCCTTTATGGCAAATTCCTTCCGGCAGTGGCTGCTGGAAGATGACATCATTGATACAGGCTGTCCGTTGAAAGTCATACGGGCAGAAGTTGCTAAACAGATGCCTTTTTTTAAAGGGATGCACCGTTTCATTCCTGACACGGTGATCTTGTTAGGAGGTAAAGTAAAACAAGTGCCCATTCAGCATTTTCCCCGGTATGCAGGGAAAGCAAAATATACATTAATAAACCGATCAATCGGCCCATTGGTTGATGCAATTGTCTTTCGTTGGATGCAGCGAAATGCTATACATTATCATATCCAGAAATATAGCGCGAACCTATAAAGATGAATGATAGGTATGGCCATCGCGTATTGATGCTGATTACTGTTTTGAGCATCCTGATGCTAGCGACTTCTAATTTATGGGGCGTTATTGAAACCAGTGAAGCCCGCTATGCAGAGATAAGCCGTGAAATGTTTCGATCAGGTGATTGGATGCACCCCACGCTGCTAAACATTCATCACTACCACAAGCCACCGATTACCTATTGGCTTACAGCAATCAGTTATTCAATATTTGGTGTCAACGCGTTCGCCGTGCGCTTTTTTCTGACAATAGCATATTGCCTTCAGGTATTGCTGATTTTAAAGATTGCACAACAATTATATAACAACACACAAACAGCCTGGTATGCAGCCCTTGTCTATGCTACGCTGCCGATCGTGTTAATTTCTGTACGCGGGCTAACCACGGATGCCTATTTATCTACGTTTGTCTTACTAAGTATGTATTGGTGGATACGATATTTAAAGAGCAGCAAAGTTTACTATCTCTATTTTATCGGAGTAGCTTTTGGTCTGGGTTTTATGACTAAGGGACCGGTGGTGTTCATTGTTCCGGCCTTTGCTATTATGGGTTTACGGAAATGGCTCCCTATCCCTCGTGTGAATATTCTACATGGTATCCTGGCGTTTGTGCTCTTCCTGGTGGTTGGCTTCTGGTGGTTTGCCTACGTAATCAAAGAAGACTCCCGGTTGGGAGATTACTTTGTCTTCAGGCACCTGGTAGATAGATTTTCTAATGCTGAAGTATTTACAAGGCGTGAACCCTGGTATTATTACTTGCCCCTAATACCATTAGTTTCCATTCCGTGGATCGCGCCTTTCGTAATGGTTTTTTTTGACAAAAGAACTGAAGCAAAAAAAGAAGATAGGCAACTTGTAAAATATATCGGGATATGGTGGTTTCTGTTACCGTTGATTCTCTATTCCATTTCAAGTTCAAAACTCGTGCTCTATATATTGCCGCTTTTTGTTGGCTTCAGCCTTATAACAGCTCACTTCCTCCAGGGAGTATCGAAGCCCTTTTTAGCTGTGATCTTTGGATTAATCCTTCTTATTTATACCGCATTGTTATTGTTACCTTTTGGTACTTCACTTTTTTCCGTGGAATGGTGGCTTACATTATTTCCAGCTGTTTTTTTACTGTTGAGTCTTTATGTCTGGCATAAAAAACTTTCAAGTGATCACGCAGTTTCTATTTTGTCCGTGTTGTTTGCTATTCATTTGATTCTTTATGCTTCGTTCTTCTTTCGGTTCAATAGCCTCCAGGTAAATGGCATAACACCCGTATCCACTTTTATAAAGGGAAATAATCTTGTCAACAGAAAAATACTGGTATATGATGCGCTGCTACCTTCCCTGGCTTTTGAACTGGATAAGGAAATTATCTCCGTATACGATGGTGACCGCTCCCTCAGGCGGGAAACACAATTCGAGAAAAATGATGATTGGGAAAATTTTCTAATAGATGCTACTGATCAGCATGGACTAATTCTTGTAAAAGAAATGATAGCTGAAAAATCAGTGTTGGTCGTGAAGACAGCATCAATATCAAAATTGAAATCTGTCATGCAAGGTGTATGGCAAGAACAGAATTTTGGAAGATGGACTGTATACTATAATTAGGTATGGAGATTGAATATCTCCGAATACGTTGGACCTGCCACACATCGAAAATATTGTTTTAAACAAAATGAAATCCTGAAGGGTGCGTTCAAACCGGCTTTTTAACTTTTTTTTGGACTCAATACAGAATCTCTCCAGAATCTTTCCCTTGATTAGGTGGATGATAATAGGACTTCTCAAAAATCAAATCTGAAAGAACGGTCCTAAGATCGGGCAAGGTGACTGGCATTACCTTTATGTGCCGTTGTGGATTGATGAAGTGGTTTACAGATCTTTTACTGGCCTTATGAAAATTCTCATTGTAGAGGACGAAAAGCAATTGGTAAAAAGTATGGCTCAATTCCTGCGTCAGGAAAGTTATGTCTGTGAAATTGCCTATACGGAACGCGAAGCGAAGGAGAAGATCCTTCTCTTTGATTATGATTGTATCTTACTCGATATTTCCCTTCCGGATGGTAATGGCCTTAAAATTCTGGAGCAACTAAGACAAAAGAATAAATCGGATGGTGTCATAATTATTACGGCCAAAAACTCACTGGATGACCGGGTAAAGGGACTCAACTTAGGGGCGGATGATTATCTTTCCAAGCCGTTTTATCTACCAGAGCTAAGCGCGCGGGTTTCGGCCGTAATTCGCAGAAAGCGCTTTGATGGAAATAACAAGATAGTGCTTCGTGAAATTACAATCGACCTCCTGGGCAAAATAGCCATAGTAAACAATAAAGTTCTGGAACTGACCAGAAAGGAGTATGACCTGCTCATTTTCCTTATGGCAAATAAGAACAGGGTAGTTTCCAAAAATGCAATAGCCGAGCATCTTTCCGGCGATAATGCCGAACTATTTGACAAGTTTGATTTCATTTATTCGCATATGAAAAATCTCAAAAAAAAGCTATCGGAAGCAGGCGGCCAAGATTATATTAAAACGATATACGGTTTAGGCTATAAATTTTCAATATGAGGCTACTTCAGGTAAGTTTACGCAGCTTGCTGTTATACTCTTTGGTACTCGTACTGATCAGTATTCCAGTTTCCCTTTTTTCCATTCGTGAAATACTAAATGAGGAAGTTGATGAATCTCTATCCTTGAACGCCGACCAATTTTTGAAACATATTAAAAGTTTTGAATACCTGGATGATCTTGAAACGGATTTAAAAGTACTGGATCAGCTTTCTTACAATATTCACATAAAGCCTACTCATGAAAATATTGTGGGTAATTATCAAACTGTTGTTCTATTCGACAGTACGGAACACGAACAACGTCCATTTAGACAGTTGTCATCGAGCGTAGATATAAAAGGCAATTTATATCTGCTAACCGTACGCATGTCGACTGTGGATAACGATGATCTTGTTCTCGCAATAGGATCAGTACAAGCAGCCCTTATTGTCTTATTAGCTACGGGGTTGCTTCTTCTTAACCGATCACTGTCCAGAAAATTATGGAAACCATTTTATAAAACACTTAACCAATTGAAGGCCTATGAGCTTGACAAAAATGAATCCATTAAGACCGAGAAAACAAGCATTATTGAATTTGACGATTTAAATAAAACAATAAGTCACTTAACGGACCGCAACCGGAAGGTCTTTTTACAGCAGAAAGAGTTTATAGAAAATGCTTCTCATGAATTGCAGACACCCTTAGCCATTTTCCAATCTAAACTTGATATTCTGATGCAGAGCCCTGTATTAGCCGAAGTTGAAGCGACAACAATCATGGAACTGGAGTCAACTGCGAAACGGATGGCCAGGCTAAATAAAAACCTGTTATTGTTAAGCAAAATTGACAACGAGCAATTTACAGATACAGAAGAAATAGAATTGTCAAGCCTTGCTAACGACTTGTTATCAGACCTGAGACCGCTGGCACAAATGGAAAGTATATCCATCGTAACGGCTTTACAACCTCTTCTGATAATTGCCAATAAAACGCTGATAGAACTTCTATTGACGAATCTCTTTCACAATGCCATCAGGCATACTACTTTAGATGGAAATGTTTTTGTTCAATTACAAGAAGGAACTTTAAAAATTACCAATAGCGGCGGTCCATTAAAGATGGAGACTGATAAAATGTTCGAGCGTTTTAGCAAGGAAAGTTTGAGCGAGAATAGTACAGGCCTTGGACTAGCCATTGTAAAAAAAATCTGCGACACTTGTGCTTACCAATTAAAATATAGCTTCTTCAATGAATCGCATACATTTTCTGTGTCCTTTTGATCTTTAATGGTGTGAAATTCGAAATCAAACAGCATTACGTCAGACGATATGTCTTTCGAGAATAAACAACTGAAAATACTGGCGATTGTGTTTTTGCTTGTATCCATTCCCTTTGTTGGTTTTACGCAAACGAAGACGGTCACGCTATCAGGCGTTCTAAAGGATAAATTATCAAAACATAACTTACCCTATGTAAATGTCATGTTGAGATCGGAAAAGGACAGCTCATTTGTTTTTGGTACCGTCACCGGTGAAGATGGGCGTTACACCATGAGTAATATAAAGCCCGGCAACTACATATTGGAAACATCTTATGTGGGTTATAAAGCAAAGATTACTTCTGTATTAGTTGGAAAATTGAGTGAGTACCTGGATTTAGGCACATTGGAATTAGAGGAAAACTTAATAGCATTAACCGAAGTAGTTGTTGCCGGACAGCAGGATGCCGTGTCAGAAGCACTGGATAAGAAAACATTTAGCATTGCTAATAATGTAAACCAGAGCGGTGGTTCGCTGTTGCAGGTGATGCAAAACTTGCCGGGTATAACGATTAGTCAGGAAGGAAACGTCAAGTTACGCGGAAGTGATAGAGTAACACTGCTTATCGATGGAAAGCAAACCGCCCTGACAGGTTTCGGTAACCAGTCAGGTTTAGATAATATTCCCGCATCCGCCATTGATAGAATAGAAATTATAAACAATCCTTCTGCAAAATATGATGCCAATGGAAATGCAGGGATTATAAATATTATTTATAAGAAGGAAGTGAAGGAAGGCTTCAATGGAAAAGCCGGATTAGCATTTGGACTAGGAGCCTTATGGGTAAAAAAAGAGAATTATCCCACCATCCGACCGCAGTATCAAAATACTCCAAAATTGAATCCCACACTTTCCGTTAATTATCGGAAAAAAAAAGTAAACCTGTTTTTACAGGTCGATGATCTTTACACAAAAACTCTTAACAAGAATGAGTTTGTGGCAAGGACCTACTCCAACGGGGATACTGTCAATCAGCAAACCAAGAGAAACAGAACTACCAATTTTGTCACCGGAAAAGGAGGGATTGACCTGTTACTAAATAACCGCAATACGGTCACCATGTCTGGTTTATTGAGCAGTGAAAAAATCCTGGATGAGGGAGATGAGCCTTTTTTTAATAGCGACTTATCGGAAAGACAGCGTCTTTGGCAATTTTTAGAAGATGAGTTAAAAACCACGGGTTCCGCTTCAGCTACCTGGCAGCATAAATTTAAACAACCTGGGCGCTTGCTGAATATTGGTTTTAACTATACTTTTCACAGGGAAGATGAGAAATATTTCTTTACTAACATTTTACCCACTTATACGGGACTTGATTCTTTTAAGTTAATCTCTGATGAACATGTTGGAGATTTCAACCTCGACTATGTTCAACCCTTAAAATATGGAAGGTTTGAAAGTGGATTGAAATTCAGAAACAGGTATATACCTACCAATATGGAGTTCATTCCCGGGCTTAATTCGCCGTTGGATACAACAGCAGGAGGCTGGGCAACCTATAGCGAGATAATACCTGCCTTGTATGGCAATTATGTTTTTGAAAATAAAGACTTTGAAATAGAAGCTGGATTACGGATTGAATACGTGGAGATTCAGTATGATGTAAATCCCGATCACAGCACGTATGAAAGCGACGGATACCATTACACTCAACCCTTTCCAAATCTCCGCCTTGCCTATAAAATAGATGATCGGAATACAATTTCAGCTTTCTACAACCGCAGGGTCGACAGACCAAACGAAGTTGATATACGCATATTTCCTAAGTATGATGATGTTGAAATTATCAAAGTCGGAAACCCGGCGCTTCGCCCCCAGTTCACGAACTCTTTTGAGGTTGGCTATAAAACAAACTGGGACAATGGTTATTTGTACGCAGCATTTTACCACAAGAGAATTGAGGCTACCATCACCCGGATTGCAAGTACCTCCACTGGCAGCAACGTAATCTATAACATATTCCAGAATGCTGGCGGCAGCCATAGCACTGGCATTGAAATAATAATGTCGCAGAATATAAAAAATTGGGCAACGCTGAACCTCAACCTGAATGGATATCAAAATACCATAGAAGCCTTCAGTGTAGTCAATAAATATCCTGAAGAAAATACATTTGTCGCCGGCAAACAACAAATCCTTTCAGGCAACATAAAGCTTAACGCGCTTGTTCATCTCGCTAATCAATTCGATGTACAGTTCACGGGAGTTTATAGCGCACCCGACGTTATCCCCCAGGGAAAAATTTATTCGCGGTTTTCCATAGACGTTGGGATAAAAAAAGCAATCCAGAAAGGAAAAGGTGAGGTATTTTTAAATGCATCTGATATTGCAAATACCATGCGAATTAAGAAGGAGATCAATGGTGAGGGCTTCAGTTTTATCAGCACCGACTATTACGAAACCCAGGTCGTACGACTTGGATATTCCTACAAATTCTAGGAAATGCATAGCTTAAAATAGTCAGATTATGCAAGCATGGATCATTTACGTTTTCTATGGTTTTTACCGGCCTTACCTCTGTGCTGGCAAAATACGGACTTCAAAATATTAGCGCGGACTTGGCCTCGGAATACGAACGACGGTGATTTTCGATAAATACAAAGAATTCTCGAGTCTCACTGGCTTCCAATTGATACTACTTATTGCCTCAGTGATAACGACTACGATGAGCTGGATATTTTATGACAGAGCGATGAAAGACGGGCTTGTCTCGTATGTTGCCGCCATTGATAAGGCAAGTATTCTCATAACATTGTTATTATCATTTTTCCTTTTAAAAGAACCCTTTAACGCTAAAATCATAATAGGTTCGTTTCCAATTTTGGCGGGGATGGTAGTACTGATCCGGAAATAATAATAAATTCCCTTTCTGCTCTTATAAATACAGAGTTCTTACAGATTGTATTTGTTTATTTCATTGTAAAAGTAAAAAAACATGAAAACATCTTTCGTAGTCCTTCTCCTCTTTCTTGCAATCCTCCAGGTTCAAGCGCAGAAATTAAAGAGTGAAAATGTTCCTGCAAGCATCAGAGATGCCTTATCGAAAAACTATGCGGTTACGAATGCCGACTGGGAAATGGTAGGTTCCGGTTTTGAGGCTAGTTTTGAGCAAAAGGGAAAAGAAATGTCCGTAGTTTTTGATAAACAGGGGAATGTACTTGAAGCAGAAACAGAAATTAATAAAAATGAACTGCCCCAAGCGGTAATGGACATTTTGAAAAAGGAGTTTGCAGGCTTTAATATTAAAGAGGCTGAAAGAATTGAATCAACAGGGATAATTACATACGAAGTAGAGGTAAAAAAAGGCAAAGAGTCGTTTGAACTCATCTTTGATGATCAGAAGATTATTAAGAAAGTTATAAATGAATCCGAAGAAACGAATTGAAGCGATTTGTGATTTTGCTGACTTATCCAGATTGTCTACAGAATCCTTGCGTATGATCGCTCAACAGGGGCTCGCTTAATTAAGGGGAGTTAAATTTTAGGTTTATGACAATGAACTCCGAGCCGCTTGGGGTAACCTCCTATGCTGGTCTCGTCACCATTCTCCAAGGAAATGCCGGCTTCTTCAATTTATTCTTCTGAATTGATAATTACGATCGAAAATTATGTCAAAAACTTATTAAAGGAAATGCTTCCTGCTATAAGATATTTTCACAATATCAATCATACTATTCAAGTTGTTCAGAAAAGTGTTGAATTGGCTTCCTTTTATAAAATATCTCAAACCGATGGCCAGGCATTGATAACCTCCGCATGGTTTCATGACACGGGATATATCCATGGAGGCCTTAACCATGAAGAACAAAGCGTGAAAATTGCTTTACAATACCTTTCCAGATTCAATCTAACCAGAGACTATCTATCCACTGTTGAGCATTTAATTTTGTCGACAAAATTTCCGGCAAAGCCCTCAACGCTAATAGAAAAAATTCTCTGCGACGCGGATCTGCAGCATTTAGGGTCAGATGATTATATGGTTTGGTCAATGCTTCTTAGGAAAGAGCTTGAACATCAAAACGGCATTCATTTAACAGATGAGGAATGGACCAGTGAAAACATCGCGTTCTTTAAATCCCACCAATATTTTACGGATCACGCTGAAACTGTATGGGGTATACAGAAACAAATGAATCTCTCCCTCCTATTGGAAATAGAAAAAGGTAAGTCGTCAGTCAAATTTGAGCGTTAACCATTAAATGAATACAATTATTCAGTTCTTAATCCAAGGTTATCATCAGTGCACCACATGTGCAAATGATTTCTTGATGGGGCCGTTTTATCAAGTGAGCAGTTCTCCCTTTCTGTGCTTTCTTGAATCTGGGCCATGGATTTAAAATAATCAATTTCTTTGAAGAAATAAAGATGTGCTCCTGATCAGTGATTAACATTCTTTGACCTCATGGATCGGGGTCAAAGAATATGTGAACCAAATTATGTCATCCCCGACACAGCGGAATAAGGTGGTGCCGCCAGTTTCTCCATATAGTAGAAGAATGAACTTTTCCCAGTAACTTACCGAATCAAATTGAGGTAGTAAGGTTCGGCATGAACCAATTGGATACACGCAGACATCTTTAACAAGCGTGCCCACAAAAGAACTTAAAGGAAATATGATATCATGCATTCCCGGAACATATTCTTACGAATTTCAAAATTCCTGGGGAAAGCGATACTTGGCTTGCTTTTAGTAGTATTAACAGTAGTCGCCCTCATCCATCTCCCTCCTATTCAGAGACAGCTCACCGGTTTAGTGTCGAACTACCTGTCTTCTAAAATTGACGCCAGGGTGGACATAGGAAGAATCGATTTTTCAATTCTGGGGAATGTGGCAATTCAAGATTTAAAGGTGTGGGATCCTGACAAGGCCAAAATTTTTTCCGCCCTCAAAATCGAAGTCAGCTCAAGCATTTTTGATCTTGGCAGGGGTGATTTAACTTTTGATGAGATACGCATTGCGGGAGTTGACGGTCAACTGGCTCAACGTGAAGATGGACTGAACATTCAATTTATTCTGGATGCCTTCCGGTCGAAAGAAAGAGGGGATACAAAACCTGGCACCGTAAAACTTCAGTTTAAAAGCATCATTTTGGAAGACATTGTATTTGATTTTACATCTGCCGTAAATGGAACAACTTTTACGGGCAAGCTTGGAAAGTTTACAAGTCAGG
>Ga0184629_10000040_pt1 | contig 46157 bp, 39 predicted proteins | sample PLM4_32_b1_FD_133158 | JGI IMG/M metagenome (GOLD analysis project Ga0184629, IMG submission 133158) | Groundwater sediment microbial communities from an aquifer in East River, Colorado, USA - PLM4_32_b1 | ecosystem: Environmental > Terrestrial > Soil > Riparian zone | place: USA: East River...
TGAAATGTGGTCTACAATCCGGCAAGATAAATCCTAGCGGAATGAAAACACATTTCCCAAATTTAAGCCGAAGTGAAAAGTCTTGCTGAATTTATCCTGGTTAAGGTCTTCAAAATAGGTGGCATAGTCCGGGTCAACGTCAAAACCGCGGTATCCAATATCACCAGAAATAAAAGCATCTATTGTAAAACCTTTTGCATTATTACGCCTCATAATTCGATAGCCGAGTAACGCGCCCCATTCAATACGTTGCTCCACGGCATTAAACGTAAAGATGTCATCTGGATTCTGGCTGTTCACCTGGTTTTGATTCACAAAATGTCCGAGGTTTGTAAATCTGACCTCCTGCCCAAAGTACCACATCCCTGCTTTTAATGGATTGTAAAATTTTTGTTTGATAGCGATACTATACCCCCGTTCATACTGCTTACCGGGAGCGATGTCAAGATCAGCTTTAAAAAAAGGATTACGAATACCAATAAATTCAAATTCATGCCCGATTCGCTCCTGAAGGTAAAACTCTATGCCCAACGGCAACTGTCCGGCTGCAAGCCAGACCGGATTACTTCCGAAAATCACCCCTTGAAACTCGTTAAAACGAGGGTCAAAATAAGTAAAGCCTTTTTTCTGTGAAGCGGTCTTTTTGGTACTACTACTTTTGCTAGCAAGTTGTGTTATCTCCGCACTTAATTTCCGGTCATCGTAAAATGGACGATAATAACCTGAAAGCCGCCCATCAGGCTCATATATTTCCCAAGTACCGGTTTTTAGGTCGTGTTCCAGTGCTCCTTTCGTTTGAAGGTTTCCCGCTGGATAATAACCGTAGTACGTTCCCTTACCCTTATCGTATTCACAAGTTCCTTCTTTCGTACCGTCTTCATAAAAGAACTCCCACTTACCTTGCCGCTTATCCTCTACTATTCTTCCCTTCAATCTGAGTTTACCACTTTCGTAATACTCGCGATACTCACCCGATCCTTTATCAAATGTCACTTCGCTTTTCAATTTTCCACCGGCATTAAAGGCTTTCCAGTAGCCATCTTTTTTTCCCTTATCAAATTCACCCACCGAACTGACCGTTCCATCTTCAAAGAAGTATTCCCATTTTCCACTGGGTTCATCGCCGAGATAATTTCCTTTTGAAGCGGGTTTTCCAGAAGGGTAGTAATTTGTCCACGGTCCATTTTTCTTTCCATCCACAAATTCGCCCTCGCTTAGCAGCGTGCCATCTCCAGCGAAGTACCGCCACAACCCAACATTCTTATTTCCTGTTTTTGGTCCTTCTCCCAGGACCTTCCCCGAGTGATAATATTCAGTGTAGCGGCCAAAATCATCCGTATACTCAATCTCTCCTTTCAGTGTACCATCTTCGAAGAATGTTTTCCAATGGCTTTCGTGCTTACCGTTTTTATACTCTCCTAGCTCTTTGACACGGCCGTTTTCATAATACATTTTCCATTCCCCTTCCCGATTCTTTCCATAAATAATGCCCTCCATACTTTTTTGACCACTCTCAAAAAAATATTCCCACATGCCGTAGTTTGCACCTTTAAAAAGTATTCCGCGCATCTTCAACTTTCCCGTCTCATAATAAAATTCCCACACTCCGGTGGTTTCATTATTGGCAAACTCTCCTTTTGATTCGATGTTGCCATTGAGGTAATAGGAAATATATCGACCGTGCGGGATATTTTTGATGGTGTCCTTTACCTGATAAACTTCTTTAAGGTTTTTCTTCTCCGGGTCGTGATAGGTTTGGCGCATGAACCCTTGCGCGAAAACGTGGGTTGATACGCTCGCAAGTAAAGTGATCAGTATAGGGCTAAAAATTCTCAATATCAACAACTTAGCAGCCCTAAAGGTAATAATAATTTAGCTTTCTTGGGTGATTTTCTATGGGCTGCTTATAAAAGCGGCTTTCCCCCATTCCTCTTTTTCCTGGGTGCTCCATAATTCCGGAAAGAACATGATTCTCTGAAAGCGGGGAGGCAGAAATTTTTGCCAGTTGGTACCGCCTGTAGCCTTTATATCTCTTGCGTTTTTCTGAAGATAGTGTCCCGCTGCTTTTAGGTGCGCTAATGGCCATAGCACATTGGACAACGTATCCAACTCCCGCAGGCAATGAATAACCTCTCGTGATTGGGGAAAATTCTTCAAATAAATCTTTCGAATATTTGAATCGCGATACTTCAAGCCAGTAGCCTTAAACGTGGGCATGTATTTTTCTTCAAATTGTTGAAGCGTTAAGGTACGCTTGCCTGTGGCCAGTTCTGTTGCGCCACTTCTCCAATAAAGGTTCTCTAGCTGTTTATCTATGTCACTACTTTCGGTTAAGGATTCGCGTTCTGATACATTAACCAAATTAATCATGTCCGTGCAGGAAATTTCAATGAGCCTGTATTGGGCAGACTGAAAGCCACTGGCAGGCAATAGCGACATTCTGAATTTTAGAAACTGATCCTTTTCCATTCCCTCGACCATGATGGAAAACGAATCCCTCAGTTGTAGAAAATACCGATTGATTCGCCGGAGCCGTTCTACGAAAAAAGGCTCGTCCAGCGTTTCGCGCGGCGCAATTTGATCGATTTCCCAGAGGATAAGATTGAAATACAATTCCGTTATTTGATGGTATATAATAAAGATCTTCTCATCTGGAAGCCTGGTCTTCGGGGTTTGAAGACTGAGCAAAGTATCCAGATGAATGTAGTCCCAATAAGTTAAATAATCTGAATGTAACAAACCATCCAGGTATGAGGAGAGATCCTGCCCCATAACATTGTACTTGGCCTGTAGCTTTTTCAGCTGTTCTGTAAGGTTTGGATCAACATTATCGCCCATCTACGTTAGAATAAGAATGTAAATTACTTGTGTAAATTTGCCCGAAAGTTAGAATAAATAGAATCCTGAACGACCATCGGAGCCTAAAACAATATTATAGAATTGCTTATTAAACCATTTGGAGTTGAGCTTTTGTCATCACGAATAATCCCAAATCTATGTCAAATCATACCGCCGCTGAAGCCTCTAAGGCAAAGAAATCATTAAAGCAGGATTTGTTCGATCATCCTGATTTCTATGCTGTTGACGATTTGTTCACAGAAGAGCATAAACTTATTCGAAGTTCTATCCGTGATTTTGTAAAGCGGGAAATTTCTCCATACATAGAAGACTGGGCACAACGAGCATACTTTCCCTATGAAATCGTGAGGAAGTTTGGAGAAATCGGTGCCTTTGGTCCAACGGTTCCTGCGGAATATGGCGGCGGTGGACTTGATTACATATCGTATGGTCTCATTATGCAGGAAATTGAACGCGGCGATTCAGGCATGCGATCTACTGCCTCTGTGCAAGGATCGTTGGTTATGTATCCTATCTACAAGTTTGGATCAGAAGCACAGCGGAAGAAGTATTTACCCAAACTCGCATCGGGAGAATGGTTGGGGTGCTTTGGTCTTACGGAGCCCGATCATGGCTCGAACCCCTCCGGAATGGTAACGAACTTCAAGGATATGGGTGATCACTACCTTTTGAATGGGGCGAAGATGTGGATTTCAAATTCACCCAGGGCTCAGGTTGCCGTGGTTTGGGCCAAGGACGAAACCGGAAGAATCCATGGACTAATTGTTGAACGGGGCATGCCAGGATTTTCCACTCCTGAAACCCATGGCAAGTGGTCCCTGCGTGCAAGCACAACGGGTGAATTGGTTTTTGATAATGTAAAAGTTCCGAAGGAAAACCTATTACCGGGTAAGAATGGCCTGGGTGCTCCCATGATGTGCCTCGATTCTGCCCGCTATGGAATCGCATGGGGTGCCATAGGGGCTGCGATGGATTGTTATGAATCCTCCCGCAGATATGCAGCAGAACGAATTCAATTCGGTAAACCGATAGCATCATTTCAGCTTATTCAGAAAAAATTAGCCGAGATGTTAACGGAAATAACCAAGGCTCAACTTATCAACTGGCGATTGGGAACACTCATGAATGAAGGGAAAGCAACTACTCCACAAATATCAATGGCTAAGCGAAACAATGTACAGATCGCGTTAGAGATTGCGCGCGAGGCAAGACAAATCCACGGAGGGATGGGCATCACGGGGGAGTTTCCGCTCATGCGGCATATGATGAACTTAGAATCAGTTTTGACCTATGAAGGAACTCAAGACATACACCTGCTGATCCTCGGAAATAAAATTACCGGGATCCCTGCCTTTGCTTAGTCTTCAACATACGCAGTAAACGTAATTCGCTGCACCGGATTTTGTGGGTCGTTAGAGTAAACCGTAACAGCTTTTTGCTGCGTCCCTTTTCTATCCATTGGATTGAATTCTATTTTAATAGAACTGCTTTCGCCTGGATTTAAAGATGTTTTGGTAGCCGAAGCAGTGATGCAGGTACAATTACCTTGAACCGATTTAATGACTAATTCCCTTTTTCCTGTATTCAAGAACTGAATTTCACGGACGGTGGTTGCATTCGGTCTGATTTTTCCAAAGTCAAGTGATTCTACCTGAAGCTTGAGCTGCGGAGCCTTTGCTATTTCTTCAGGTTTAAGGTCTTTAAAGTTATCCTCCAAGGTAGCATAGATAGAAAAAGACTTTGAAGGATTCTGTTCATCATCCGTTATGATTTCAATGTTATCGGACTGAAATCCGTATCGCCCCTTCATCTTCCCGTTATAACTCAATTTAATATGACCTTTTTCTCCTGGTCCTAATGTTTTAGGCTGGACGTCGACTTTGATATAAGCGGGACCAACAAATTTTCCGGAATAGATTATGGCTTTTGTCCCGCTATTCAAAACTTGAAAATCGCGTACTGTAAATTCATCCTTTAAATAGACCTTGCCCATGTTAAAGGATCCAGACTTCAGCCTCCAATTGCCGTTTGCCGATTGAAAATCGTCATTACCAGTTGGCTCCCCTGCAACTGCTACCTGACCTTTTATTTGCAGGATTAGGGGATTGGGGTCAAAATCTGTTGTTACGGTCAATGACTTATTAAAATATCCCGGTCTACCTTTCGGATTATAGCTGGCTTGAATAAAACCAGTTTTACCCGGACCTATTGGATCTTTAGTCCAATTGGGTGTGGTGCAGCCGCAAGATGCCTGAACGGTTAAGATCTTAATGTGTCGGCCACTATTGTTGGTAAACAAAAACTCGTGCATCACCGGGCCACCCTCCTCTTTTACAGAACCAAAATCAAAAGACTCTTCGCGGAACTGTAATGGTTTGGCTACCTGCGCGGAAACAGTGGATACCAGCAGTAAAGAACATATTGTCATCAAAATCCTCATCACAAGCTAATTTTTAACCCGACAAATTTAAAACTAATTCAGTTCAGCTTTATTTTATTTTATTTGCAAAACTATGGCAAGAATTCTTACAGGCATTCAGAGTAGCGGCAAACCGCATTTAGGCAATTTACTTGGCGCAATCATTCCAGCCATTCAGCTATCGCAAAAGCCGGGTAATGAATCATTCTTTTTTATAGCAGATCTCCATTCTTTGACCTCCATAAAGGATGCCAAAACGCGCATAGAAAACGTCTGTGCAGTGGCTGCGGCCTGGCTGGCATTCGGTTTTGATGTTGAAAAAAACTATCTGTACCGCCAGTCCAGAATTCCGGAAGTTTGTGAGTTAACCTGGTATCTCAGCTGTCTTACGCCATTTCCCATGTTGGCTAACGCACATTCCTTCAAGGACAAATCTGAAAAACTTGCCGATGTTAATGCAGGCCTCTTTATCTATCCTGTATTAATGACTGCAGATATTATACTTTACGATGCCAACTTCGTGCCGGTAGGAAAAGATCAGCGCCAGCACCTTGAGATAGCGCGTGATATAGCAACTTCATTCAACGCAACGTATGGTGAAACTTTTGTCGTGCCGGAATCCAAGATCGAAGAAGAAGTCATGACCATTCCAGGAACGGACGGACAAAAGATGAGTAAATCGTATGGTAATATCATTGATATTTTCCTTCCGGAGAAAGAATTATTAAAGCAGATTAAATCGATCAAAACGGATAGTACCCCTATGGAATCGCCCAAGAATCCTAAGGAGGATAATGTTTATGCCCTCTATAGTTTGCTGGCCACTCCTGATCAGAAAGAAGCCATGCATAAAAAATATCTGGCCGGCAATTTTGGATATGGACACGCGAAGCAGGAATTGTACGAATTAATTCTACAAAAATTCAGCAAAGAACGGGAGGGCTTTGATTTTTACATGAGCAACGCCGAAGAACTGGAAAAGAAACTGCAGCGAGGTGAGGCGAAAGCACGACTAGTAGCAGAAGAAGTATTGAATCGGGTAAGAAAAAAAATAGGATTCAGGTGAATTAGTAATCGGTAAGCAGTAAGTGGTAAGTAGAATGCGCAGGCCTGAAATAGGTTACCAGGCCGGAATTGGGTAAATGAAAGGATACAGCGTCATTAACAGCGATTTTGAATAAGATATTTTAAGTAATCGTTGGTCCGTGATGCACATACCGATTACAACTTACCGATTACCAATTACCTCACTTCTCCGAAGACCAGACGACCTGCTGTTTGTCCTTGTCCACGCTCAAGATAATACGTAACGGGCTGGGTGCTAAGACAAGACGCGTGTCCTTGCCAGGAAGCTTATCAACTTCAACGGGTACACCTTGTCCTAAATAACCAATGGGCATGAGTACATCATTATCAGGGCAATATTCATCGTGTACACGCTGCAATGCCTCCTCCATAAAGTCTCCATATTCGTCCTGAAATTCATCCTCAAGATCATGCAATTCCTCTTCCAGGTCATCATACTTGGGATTGTTATAATTAATCTTGCTTAGTTCCTCTCTTTTCTTTACTATTTTCAGAAGGGCCAGATCGAGTGCTTTAATATCCATAACCGATTTTTTATGTAAAGATTAAAGAAATCGGTGAATAAGAAAAATTATTGGGGAGATGAGGAGCCTGCCGGCAGGCAGGTCAGGAGTCGAGGAGTTGAGAAATGTCCGAAAGTCGGGAAGTCCGGAAGCTTGGGGGCCAGGAGCTATTAATTTACTTCTTCGAATAATCTCAATTCATTTAGAGTAAAGTATTTCAATCTTTGTAAAAAGAGGCAGGATGATATGGCTAATCTATACTTCGCTTCTGCTTTGGGCTTGAGAGTACCATTTATTTACAAAAAATCCGCCGCGGCGGATGACATTTTGGTAGCCCCGCGCTTCGCGGGGTTATAGAATACAATTCGTTTCGCGAGTCGAGTAAATGTCATTTAAATGCAAAATCAGAAACGACACGCAACGTTCGCCTCTGGTAACAGGATAGGAAGGCCGATTATTCGATGTACTAATAAAATTCTGTTTAATGTTACTTTTAAGCCTTTTCGGCCTATAATAGTTTCCAAAATCTCATTCAACAGAATCTCCTTCGCATTACTGTAATCAATGTTGTTGAAAGCCTAATTTTACTTAAAACAGATTGCCATGAACAATGATTTCCTGCCTATTAATGGCACAGACCATATTGAGATGTATGTGGGCAATGCAAAACAGGCCGCTTTGTTTTATCAGCATTGTATGGGTTTTGACTGGATAGCATATGCGGGGCCTGAAACAGGCGTACGCGATCGTTCTTCGTATGTACTCCAGCAAAACAAAATCAGATTGGTACTCACTACTTCATTGATGGAAGATTCAGATATTTCTGAACATGTTAGAAAACATGGCGACGGCGTCAAGGTATTGGCCCTTTGGGTTGATGATGCCCGCAGATCATTTGTTGAAACTACATCTCGGGGAGCGGAAGTTGCCCAGGAGCCCAAGGTTATAAAAGATGAATTTGGTGAAGTTGTTGTAGCTTCTATTAAAACTTATGGAGAAACTATTCACACTTTTGTGGAACGAAAAAATTACAAAGGCGCATTCCTTCCAGGCTATGAGCACCGCAAGAGTACCATTACCGTAGTACCGATCGGGTTGCAGTTTGTAGACCATTGTGTTGGCAATGTTGAACTAGGCCAGATGAATAGGTGGGTTGATTTTTATGAAAAAGTAATGGGCTTCAAACTCCTTGTTACATTCGATGATGAGGATATTTCTACCGAGTACAGTGCGTTAATGTCCAAAGTAGTCTCTAACGGAAACGGTTACATTAAATTTCCGATCAACGAACCGGCGAAGGGTAAAAAGAAATCTCAGATTGAAGAATATTTGGATTTCTATCGAGGTCCAGGAGTACAACACATAGCCATTGCCACCGAGGATATCATTCTTACCGTTCGCGAATTGAGAAGACGGGGTATTGAGTTTTTGCATGTTCCTGAAAGTTACTATACAGACGTAGCGGATCGCGTCGGAGCAATACAGGAAGATATGAACGATCTCAAGAAGCTAAACATACTGATCGACCGCGATGAAGAAGGGTACCTCCTTCAAATCTTCACCAAGCCGATTCAAGACCGCCCTACCCTGTTCTTCGAAATAATTGAAAGGAACGGAGCGAAATCGTTTGGAAAAGGAAACTTCAAAGCACTTTTTGAATCGATTGAACGGGAACAGGCACTTCGCGGTAATCTTTGAATTTATATTCATAAAAGTTTGCAGAAGCCAAGCCAATTTGACTTGGCTTTTCTATTTTTGGCCCAATTTTATTGTTTAAAAGGATGAAAGACCTGGTACAACTCGTTCAGACTAAGGCACAGACCTGGCTCGATAGCCCCGTTATTGACAATGCCACAAAAGCAGAAGTAAAATCTCTTTTAGCAAAGCAAAACTCAAAAGAACTGATTGATAACTTTTATAAAGACCTTGAATTCGGAACCGGTGGACTGCGTGGAATCATGGGTGCAGGATCAAATTGCATGAATCAATATACCGTGGGAGCAGCGACACAAGGTCTTGCCAACTATTTAAACAAAACATTTCCGGATAAGAAAATCAAAGTTGCCATTGCACATGATAGTCGGAATAACGGCCGATTTTTTGCCCAGGTCGCAGCCAATGTACTTTCTGCCAACGGAATTGAGGTATACATGTTCCCTGAACTCAGGCCAACGCCACTCCTGTCATTTGCCATTCGGTACCTGAAATGTGATTCCGGGATTGTTGTAACAGCCTCCCACAATCCGAAGGAATACAATGGGTATAAGGCCTATTGGAACGACGGTGCACAGGTGGTTCCTCCGCACGATAAAAACATCACAACCGAAGTTAAGGCCATTACATCTTTCGAGCAGGTGAAGTTCACTGCAGATGCATCAAAGCTATACACCATTGGGCCTGAAATAGAGGCTGCGTATTATGAAGAAGTGAAAAAACTTATCCCCAACAAATCGGTAATTGCAAAACATCACGCTATTCCCCTGGTTTTCACAGGCATCCATGGAACGGGGATTACAATGGTTCCTGAATGCCTCAGGCAAATTGGATTTTCTAATATTCAAATAGTCGAAGAGCAGAATACTGCAGACGGAAATTTCCCTACAGTCCATTCTCCTAACCCGGAAGAAAAGTCGGCCATGGAACTGGCAATACGAAAAGGTAAGGAAGTGGGTGCTACTATGGTTATGGCTACCGATCCTGATGCAGATCGTGTGGGCATTGGCGTACGAAAAGCGGATGGAGAATTTATCCTGCTCAATGGCAACCAGGCATTTTGCCTGATGATGTATTTCATTTTGAAAAATTTAAAAGACAAGCATAATGCTTACATCGCAAAAACAATCGTAACGTCTGAATTGGTAGATGCCATGGCAGCACGGCTTGGCATAGCGTGCTACAATACCCTAACAGGCTTTAAGTACATTGCCGAACTCATGGGTAAGTTAGAGGGCAAGAAACGATTCATTGCGGCGGGTGAAGAAAGTTATGGCTATATGGTGGGTGATTTTGTTCGCGATAAAGATGCCGTATCGGCATGTGCATTTTTCTCGGCCATGGCAGCCAGCGCTACAGACGAGGGCAAGTCCATGTACGACTGGCTGATTGATATGTACGTTGATTTCAGATACTACAAAGAAAATCTCCTGAACATCACCAAAAAAGGTCAGCAAGGCGAGCAAGAGATTAAAGCAATGATGGAGAAATTCAGAAATAATCCCCCTACAGAAGTTATCGGAAGCCGTGTAGAACGATTACTGGATTATAAAATTCTGAAAGAAAGAAATCTTCTTAACGGAAAAGAATCCAACCTTGACTTCCCTTCGTCCGATGTTCTTCAGTTCTACCTGGAAGATGGCAGTAAAGTATCCGTGCGGCCATCCGGCACAGAACCGAAAATCAAATTTTACATTAGCGTGAATGCGAAGCTGAAATCAAAAAATGAATTTCCGAAAGTAAGCGAACAACTCGATGAGAAAATCAAAGGCATAGAGCAATACTTACTTTCAGTTTAATCTAAAATTTAATGAACCCAATAACCGAATCACTGGTCAAAATCTTCGAGCGCGATTTACTAAAGCTTGAGGAAGAAATAAACCTCTATCCCACGGAAGCCTCGTTGTGGAAGATCAGCGGAGACATTAAAAACTCAGGAGGCAATTTGTGCCTTCATCTTTGCGGAAATCTTCAGTATTTTATTGGAGCCATTTTAGGCGGCACAGATTATAAAAGAAACCGTGATCTTGAGTTCAGTGCTAAGGGTACTCCAAGAAAAGAACTGATATCAGAAATTCATAAGGCAAGAAAAGCGGTGAAAATGACGTTGGAGAAGATCGATGTTTTTATACTGGAAAGTGAATATCCAATCCAGGTCTTCGGCGACTCCATGACAACGACTTTCTTTCTAATTCACCTGGCCTCGCACTTAAACTATCATTTGGGCCAGGTCAACTATCATCGAAGACTTCTGTAGCAGCGTTTCGTAACGGATCCCCCGGAGTTTAAACCATGGCATCATTCCAATCCAAAAATCCCTGGTTGAACCTGCAATCCTGTAATCCTTCCATCCAAGAATCCTGATCAATCCTTAAATCCCAAAATCCTGTTTAAATTTGCACGCTTTATGAAAAAAGTCGCTTTTTATACACTGGGATGCAAACTTAACTATTCGGAGACGTCTACTATCGCACGAATGTTTGAACAGAAGGGCTATGAGAAGGTCGATTTTACGGATGTGCCTGACATTTTTATTATCAACACCTGTTCCGTAACTGAAAACGCGGATAAGAAGTGCCACAAAATCGTACGGGAGGCACGCAGCATCTCACCGGAAGCCTATGTGGCCATCATCGGCTGTTACGCCCAGCTAAAGCCAAAGGAAATTGCAGCAATACCGGGTGTTGACGCAGTGTTGGGTGCGGCTGAGAAGTTCAGGCTGGTTGAATTGCTGGATGGCTTCGTGCGAAAGCCAGCGGTGGAAGTGTTTACGTCTGATATCGAAAAAGCCAATCGCTTTAACACCTCTTATTCCTTACATGACCGTACCCGTACCTTTTTGAAAGTTCAGGATGGCTGCGATTATTCCTGTACATTTTGTACCATTCCTTTAGCGCGAGGTAATAGCCGTAGTGACAGCATTGCAAACATTGTAAGAACAGCCGAAGAAATTGCCTGTACAGAAGTCAGAGAAATTGTCCTCACCGGAGTAAATACAGGAGATTTTGGAATTCGGGAAGGAAAACGCGAAGAACGATTTATCGATTTAATCAAAGCATTAGATGACGTGGAGGAAATTGATCGTTTCAGAATTTCATCCATTGAACCTAACCTCTTAACGGACGAAATCATAGCGTTTGTAGCGCAGTCAGAAAGATTTGTTCCACATTTTCATATTCCGCTTCAATCAGGTTCAAACAAAATCTTAAAACTGATGAAGAGACGCTATCTGCGCGAGTTATATGCAAATCGTGTTGCTGCGATAAAATCGCGGATGCCGCATTGCTGTATTGGTGTAGATGTTATTGTGGGATTTCCGGGTGAAACGCATGAGGACTTTTTGGAAACATATCAATTCTTAAATGAACTTGATATTTCTTACTTACACGTCTTTACTTACTCTGAACGGGAGAACACGGTCGCATCCACGATGGACGGCTCGGTACCCGGAAACAAACGGGCTGAGCGATCAAAAATGCTACACATTCTCTCCGACAAAAAAAGAAGAAAGTTCTACGAAGAAAACCTGGGCAAAGCGTTCACGGTATTGTTTGAAAATGATGTAGAACAAGGGTTGATGCATGGCTTCTCTGAAAATTATATACGCATAGTAGCCAAGTATGATCCTATGCTGATCAATGAACTAAGAAAGGTTAAACTATGCAGCATAAATGAGAAAGGTTTGATGGAAATTGAAGAAGCTTCTTCAGAAGTTTTAGTGCATTGAATACAACAATCTGTTCATCCCCTATTCTTTTCTGCGCGACTTTTTAGAAATTCAGGCATAAAAGTTCAAATCAGGTCCATTCCTATTGTTCCCTTACAAAAGTCCAAGAATGTAAGTATAGGAGGCATTATCAGCCTTTAGCACATGGATTACTTAGTCATAATTTATTGACCCTCAAGAACTAAAATAGTGGTAATAAAAATTTCAATTCAATGAAAAAACTATTGGCTGGCTGGCTGATGGGAGTAAGTTTTTGAAGCCAAATCAGAGATTAACGTCATATCAATCCCTTAATCAAAACAGGGACAAACATTCTTACATGCTTACCATAAATCTCTATAACGCAAAACTTTAATAAGACCTGCCGTCTACCTTTGCATTGTCATTTAGGGTTAGAGAAAGATAGAGGGGTAGCAGGAAGAAGACCACTGATTTGTGAGAGAGGTTTGTGCGGTCTTCTTCCTTTTTTTATTCTGCCATTTTTATCCGGCCATCCTTAAGCTCAATCTTTCTATCAGACATACCGGCTAATTCTGCATTGTGGGTTACGATAATGAATGTTTGTCCGATATCTTTTCTCAATTGAAAAAACAGATTATGCAGGTCCACTGCATTTTTGGAATCCAGGTTTCCGCTGGGTTCATCGGCTAAAATTAAAGCAGGAGAATTAATCATCGCCCGTGCCACTGCAACTCTTTGTTGTTCCCCGCCCGAAAGCTCTGAGGGCTTATGATCCATTCTGTCGTTTAAACCAAGCAGTTCCAGAAGACTTACGGAGCGCTGTCTTACCTTCATCTCATCTCCCTGGCCAATCAACCCTGGAATCATCACGTTTTCTACTGCCGAAAATTCAGGAAGAAGGTTGTGAAACTGGAAGACAAAGCCAATGAATTTGTTTCGAAATGCTGCAAGCGTTTTAGAGGACTGACCAAAGACGTCTTTGTCCTGAATGAAAACCTTTCCCTTATCCGGTACATCCAGTGTACCCAGAATGTGGAGTAAAGTACTCTTTCCAGCACCCGAAGCGCCAACGATAGCCACGATCTCGCCTTTGTTGATCTCGAGATTGATACCCTTTAGAACCGGCAAATCTCCATATGACTTCTCTAAATCCGTGGCGCGAAGCATTGCTGAATTAATATGTTTCCTTGAAATAAAGCTGTAAATAAAGTAGTTTCGCCCCAAACAAAAAATTCATGAACATTCACGAATACCAAGGCAAGGAAATTCTTAAAAAATATGGAGTTACTATTCAGCGTGGAATCGTGGCCGATACACCGGACAGTGCCATTAGTGCCGCTAAAGAATTACATACGGAAACAGGGACAAAGTGGTTTGTTATTAAGTCTCAGATTCATGCCGGTGGACGCGGGAAAGGAAAAGTAAAAGAAACCGGCTCCAACGGTGTTGTGCTGGCGAAGAGTATAACGGAGGTACCAGACAAAGTAAAAGCTATTCTTGGTGGAACCCTGGTGACACACCAGACAGGACCTGAGGGGAAAAAAGTAAACAAAGTATTGATTGCTGAAGATGTTTACTATCCGGGAGAAAACGAGCCGAAGGAATACTATATGAGCATCTTGCTTGACCGCTCCAAAGCGTGTCCGGTAATTATGGCCTCAACAGAGGGCGGAATGAACATTGAAGAAGTTGCCGAAACGCATCCTGAAAAAATTATCAAAGAATGGATAGATCCTGCTATCGGATTACAAGCTTTTCAGGCACGCAAACTTGCATTCGCATTGGGTTGGGAAGGAAATGCATTCAAGGAAGGTGTAAAATTCATTCACTCGCTTTACAATGCCTACCTTGGTTTGGATGCGTCGATGTTTGAAATTAATCCTCTGCTCAAAACATCGGATAATAGGATTTTGGCAGTTGATGCTAAAGTTAATCTTGACGACAATGCCTTGTTTCGTCATAAAGACCTAGCGGAGCTTAGGGACATCACCGAAGAAGATCCATTAGAAGTTGAAGCGGGTAAAGCTGGCCTCAACTACGTAAAACTGGATGGCAATGTAGGATGTATGGTAAATGGTGCAGGACTTGCCATGGCAACGATGGACATCATTAAATTATCGGGCGGTGAGCCTGCAAATTTCCTGGACGTTGGTGGTGGAGCCAATGCCGAAACTGTAGAGGCAGGTTTTAGGATTATCCTGAAGGATCCCAACGTAAAAGCTATCTTGATTAACATCTTTGGTGGTATCGTTAGATGCGATCGTGTAGCGAATGGAGTTGTCGAAGCTTATAAAAAGATCGGAGATATACACGTTCCCATCATTGTTCGTTTACAAGGAACAAATGCTGAAGAAGGGGCCAAGATTATCGAACAATCGGGCTTAAAGGTATATTCGGCTATTGTTCTAAAAGATGCTGCACAGAAGGTTAAGGAAGTTTTGGCATGATCCCTTTTCAGGACAAGTCTAAATTTTCTATATTTAACCAACTTTGCCGCATAAGAATCTCATGAAAAGGTTTGCAATCCTTGCTTTAGTAATTATTTTGGGTATACCTCTTGTCGGGTATTCCCAAAGCTTTTATGCACTTCGCAGAGATCGTAATTTTTTGGTAAGCCTGGGTTCGGGGACGGCAAATTACTATGGCGAAATGGTTAACCCCGGTGAGTTTGGAACCCTTAAACCAAACATAGCCATGGGGGCCGAGTATTACCTCACTAATCGCATAAGCGTAAGAGCCGAGCTAACATGGTTCCAACTATCGGGAGATGATGCGAAAGCCGACGACGACAGGGTTGAAAGAAATCTTTCGTTTACTTCGAATAACATTGAATTGGACGCCCTTGGCGCAATTAATTTGACACCGATGGGATTACGATTCTATCAGCGCTCAAAGTTGAACTTTCATGCTTTCGCAGGAATCGGGGTGATGTACTTTAACCCTAAGGCCGAGTATCAGGGAAAAAAGTATGCCCTTCAGCCTCTCCAAACAGAAAATAAAAAATACAGCCGTATACAGCCTGTTATACCCGTTGGCTTTGGTGCCCGCATAAAATTAGATCCGTTCTTTAATATCTTAGTGGAGGCCGGTTATAGGTTTACTTTCACCGATTACTTGGATGATGCCAGCAGCACAAGGTATGTGGATGGAGCTTCATTAAAGAGCGATTTAGCCAGAGCTTTAGCCGACAGGCGCGTTGAAATAGACACGCAGCCAAGTAGACCCACAGAAGTTGGTAAACGCGGCAACCCTGAGAAGAATGATGGCTACTTCATCACCAACATAACCCTTCAGTATTATATTCCTAAAATCATGTTCAGCAACTACAACAAGCTTTATAACGTCAAGAGAAAGCAATACTACAGAAGACCCAGAAGTAGGTGATTCTGCATTCTACTGGCAAGATCAAACAGGTTATTTCCGACGTTGTATTTCCTTATTGAAAAAGAATACTGCTGAATTTTTTAGGATCGTTCAAGGTCTGTGCCACACCCTTGCTTACTGAAAGTAATGCCTGCGGATCAATATGTACAGGCAACTTGATTTTATCCTCAAATCTTTTCTTCAACCCACGCAGCATCGCGTTGCCGCCAGTGATGTGGATTCCGTTCAAATAAATGTCGGCTGCCAGTTCAGGTGGGCAGGTTTCCAGGGTTTGAACAATGGAATGCTCAATAGCACTTACAGACTTTTCTAAAATAGAAGCCACCTCACTGTGACTAACGGTGCGAACAACAGGAATGCCTTCCTTTAAATCTTTACCTCTCACCTTCATCGGTGGCGGTGCTTCAGGAATCTTATCCAACACTGCCCCCACCTGGATCTTTACTTGTTCGGCTGTCTTCAGACCTATGGCCATACTGTAATTTCTACGAAAATAGTCCTGAATCTCTTCATCAAAAGTATCTCCGGCTACTTTAAGGGATTGAAATGCTGCTATCCCAGAAAGTGAAATCACAACGATCTCGGTAATGCCACCCCCCATATCAATCAGCATTTTGCCGTTGGGTTCACGAATGTCTAAGCCCATGCTTATTGCGGCTGCTATTGGCTCGTAAACCATATAGGTATTCCGTGAATTAAATTGTCCCAACGCATCGCGCAAAGCCCTGCGTTCCACTTCCGTAGTAAAAAAGGGAATCCCTGAAATGATATTGTCATAACCACTTAGAAATGACATTGTTGAATAAGCCTCCGACAACATTGCGCTGATCATCTTACTGGCGGAATCGTAATCTGCTATCACGCCCCCTCTCATCGGCTTTATGGGTCTGAGCTCTTCATGGTTCTTTTCAAAAATATTAAAGGCCTTATCACCCACAGCTTTTACAGCGTGACTTTCTGTATCGAAAACAATGTAAGATGGTTGAGCCAGGAGCACCTTTTCTTTATCGCTCACCACTGTATTATTATTGCCGAGGTCGATCGCAACATTTTTGTTTTTAAGGAAGTTGAGCTTCATAAATTTCCAGATGAGGGTCTTAACGTTTATTCGATTCAATTAATCTGACTTCACTTTTTGTGCAATATCATAACTTAAAGGGTAACAATCATGCAATAGATACATGTCAAATCGGTTGCAAAAATCGCGAAGAAGTTTTAACAAAAAAGCGATCACCAGCGCTATTATTACGGATGTACCTTCTTGGCTCACGGCGCAGCGTAGTAATATTCTTACTCTAACGAAGAGGCTTATTTAAAAGCAGTACTCCAACAAATGACCGGGCAAACTTGACGGTCATGGGCAAGCGGTTTATAAGCAGCCTGACTCCATTCAAGTTCCTGGACCTAAACTAGTTGACCCGCAACAGCGGTCTGAAAAAGTAAATCGTTCCATCGGCATCCAGGACGTTGAAGTAATTTGTGTCCCTAATTGCATAGGTATCAGAATTTACTCATGGCGCTAATTTCCACAGGTAGCTTAATGGTGAAACTGGATCCCGCACCAAAGTTCGTTGTCAATTGAATTGTTCCATTCAATTTCTGAACAGCCTTTTTTACAATATAAAGCCCCAGGCCATTTCCTTTAGAGCGTTCGTTGGCACGGAAATACATTTCAAATATTTTGTCTGTATATTCCTCTCGTATGCCTTGACCGTTATCCTCGATTTCGATGATTACTTGATCGTTTTCCCTGTAGGCCTTCAAATTAATGAAGGGGTTTTCCATAGCCCGGAAATGAATAGCATTCTCCACGAGGTTTTCAACAATAATTTTAACCATGGCCGGATACGAAACAAACGGGCTGCCCAGGGTTACCCTGCATTTTGTATTAATCCCATATCGTTGAAGTTCTTCTCGAAAACTATCACATACCGTATCGAAAATTTCTTTGATCAATACTTCTTTATATACAAGTTGTTGCGCGCTTACATCGCTGATAGATTGAAGTTTCACCAACATCTTATCCAGGCTTACGGCAGTTTCTTTTACTTTGGAAAAAAGTTCCAAGGCAGACTGGTCTTTGATGGTGATCTTGGCCACTTCAGCGAGCCCCATAAAAGTCGTTAATGGCCTCCGAAAATCGTGTGAAGAGCGGTAGAAGAAAGTGTCCAATTCTTTGTATGCTTCCTGCAACTGGGATGTGCGCTTTGTCACGATAGAATCCAGGTCTCTATTAATCTCCGTAATCATCTCGTTAGTTTCCCGCAACTCCTCTGACTGCGCCTGAACCTCTTCGGTTTTCTCAATCAGGTCATTGTTCAGCAAAACCAGTGAACTATTGGCTTCTACCAATTCTTCAGACTGCGATTGTATTTCTTCCTTCTGTTCACTTATCTCGCGGTTGAGCAGCTTGAGTTTGTCGTTCGCTATGCTTTTTGTCTTATAATATTGATACAATACATACGACGTGATGATCAATAAAATTACTCCACCGATAGAAACGAAAAGTAAATAATTTCGAGTCTTGATCTGCGTTTGCTGCAGTTGGATTTTGCTTTGATTGAGTTCGTCCTTCTGGCTGAGGATTTGGATTTCCTGTTCCTTCTTCTCCAGTTCATACATGGTATTCATTTCAGCAATCTTTGCCGTGCTTTGCTGTGTAAAAATAGAATCATTTAAGGCTATATATTGATCGTAGAATAATATCGCGTTCTTATAATCGGCTTTCGCTTTATACAATTCAGCAAAATTTTTATGGTTGTCACGCAATTCTACGGATGTATTTAAGGAAATCGCCAGGTCGTGCGCTTCAGTTAGGTATCGTTCCGCTTCACGATAACGGTTTCTTTTCGTAAATACATTTCCAAGTGTATTATAAGTCATTACCAGGCCATCCATATCCATATTCTTCCTGTCTATTTCAAGCACCTTCAACAGATACTCTTGTGCCTTCTCGTACAAGCCTTCCTTTTCAAATACCCGCGCTATATTAAATGTTGTCGCCGTATATCCTTGTATGGATTTAATTTCCGTACGCATGCGCAGTGCGATGTTAAAGTGATCCAATGCATCCTTGAAATTTGAGTTGGTGTAATACACGTATCCCAATAAATTGTGGGCAAATGCAATTCCGGCTTTGTCTTTGATCGTTTCCATCATTTCAAGGGAACGGTTGGCATAGCTAATCGCCATGGAATCATTCTTTTGATTAATGTACAGCCAGCCGATGGCGCCATAGCTACGGGCAATCTCTTGCCTGCTGTTTAACGATTCGTGGATGCGTAGTGAATTTAAAAGATGTTCAAGCGCTCGCTTGTAATCGCCCTGGGCATCGTAAACTTGTGCTATTAGGCCTAGGACGATAGCATGATATCTTTTGAAATTATGGGTTTTAAGTGACTCCAGGGCTTGTAAGAAATATTGCGTGGCATGCCTATAGTCTCCCTGTATAAAAAAAATTTCACCACGATTGATGTAATAAAACATCTGAAGTTCCGGATCATTATAACGCTTCGCCAGCGTAAAGGTTTTTTCATAATAATATATTGCTGAATCGAACTTTGACAGTCCACGGTAAGCCTGGCCGATAGATTTCAGGCATTCCCCTATTGTTAAACTATCCCCCATGTGCGACCGAATGGCGAGTGACTGATGTAAATAGGAAAGCGCCTGGTCAAAAGATGACAGGTCGATTGAAAGTATCCCAAGATTATAGTAAACTGAAGAGAGGGCTTTGTCTCCCTTTTGGTTCTTTAGTGATCGAATAGACTCATCATAATAAAACCTGGCAGAATCAAATTCAGCCTGAACGCGAAACAGGTTGCCCAGGCGCGTCAGCGTGTAGGCGGGATAATTACCAAAATTATTATTTCCGCAACTTTGCAACGCTTGCCTATAGTAGATGAAAGCATTTTTATAATCGCCGATGAAGTAATGGTAGAGGCCAATGTCAGTGAGCGCTTGCACCTGCCCCTTGATGTAGTCATCTGATTTAGCTAACTCCAGGGATTGTTCTGCATAGTTATAACTTTGTTCAAAGTTATAATCAAACGACGCCGACGCGAGTTCATGTAAGAGGTCCGCTCTTGCTGTATTGTTTTTGGTATTCTTTAATACCACGTTAAGACTATCGATCCTTGGATTTTGTGCGAACGATACTACACAAATGAGCAGGCCAACACCAACACCAATAGTCTTTCTAATCATGCCATAAAAGAGTCTTGATAAATCTAATCAGAATATCCGGCTAATGCATCAATTTTAGTGGACAATCTCGGTGTGGTTCTGGTTGGCGGGAAGTGAAACGCTAAATATTGAACCTTTATCAAATTCTGTCTGGAATGTAATCTGTCCATTAAGTTTCTCAACAGCCTTCTTCACGATATAAAGCCCAAGGCCATTACCCTTGGACCGGTCATTGCCTCGAAAGTACATGTCAAAAATGCGGTCTTGATATTGTGCATCGATACCCTGTCCATTATCTTCCACTTCTAAAATAACGCGACCATTCTCGTTATGAGCCTTCACTTTAATATAAGGTTGATGGACGCCGCTAAAAGAGATCGCATTCTCTACCAGGTTTTCAATAATAATCTTGAACATTGCAGGATAAGAGTAAAAAGACTCTTTTAACGTTATCGAACACGATATATTGATATTCTTATTATTAAGTTCATCATTAAAAGTATCGCATACATTATCAAATATCTCCCTTACAAAAACTTCTTTATAAACAAGTTGCTGGGCTCCCACATCACTGATGGATTGCAGTTTGATCAGCATCTTATCCAGGTTACTTGCTGTTTCTCTCACTTTGGCAAAAAGTTCTAACGCGTTACTGTCTTTTACCGTTATCTTAGCAACTTCCGCCAACCCCATAAAGGTTGTTAGAGGCCGCCGAAAATCATGTGAGGAACGATAGAAAAATGTGTCAAGTTCTTTATAAGCCTGCCGGAGTGCTGATGTTCTTTCTTCAATCTTCGTTTCCAAGTCTTTGTTAATTTGAGCAATGGTAGAGCTGGCCTCAATGAGTTCTTCCGATTGGGCTTGTATTTCCTCCTTTTGTTCCAAAATTTCCCGATTTGCCTTCCGGATATTCGCGGTATATTGAAAAGTCTTATAGGCAAATACAGCGATAAGCACTAATCCTACCAGCCCGGAAATGATAATGATTCTTTGTTGGTTAATCTGCGAACGTTGAAGCTGAATCTGATTGCTCTGGATCTCCTTGTTCTGATTGAGAAATTCAATCTCCTGGTTTTTCTGCTCCACCTGATAAAGAGCCTGCATCTCAGCAAGCTTCAACGCGTTGCCCTCACTGTAAATACTATCATTCAACCGGGCATATTGTTTATGGTAGTCCAGCGCTTTCTTAAAATCCCCTTTGGCTTCAAAGAGCGCCGAGAAGAAAAGCCGATTATTCATTATCAAAACCTTTGAGCCAGTCGATTTTGATAAATTCCGCGCCTTGGTAAGGTATTTTGTAGCCGCTGCAAAGTTGCGAGCCTTCGTATATACTTGCCCGATTTGATTATAGGATACACTCAATGCTTGTTTATTGGCAATCTGCTCATCAATTTCAAGGGCCTGGAAATGGAATGTTAGTGCCTTATCAAATTGACCAAGATCCTCGTAAACCAGCGCCATATTAAAAATGCAAGCAGAAATCCCTTCCCGATGTCCAATCTTCTCGCGAATCGCTAAAGATTTCTCTAAGGAGGCCAGCGCTTTATCATATTGCTTTTCCTGATAATAGAGAACACCCAGAACATTATAACTATTGGAAATCCCGTGTTCATCATTTATTTCCTCACGGATCACCAATGACTTATCCATATACGTTTTAGCCTGCGCAAAATTCAATTGATTCTTATAGATCCATCCGACCTCACTATACATCTTTGCCATTTCGTACTTACCGCCAATACGTTCCAAAATCTTCAGCGCATCAAAATAATATTTTAGCGCTACAGCATGTTGTCCAAGTTCCTGATAAACTTCGCCCAACTGACCGTATAAGGACGCAAAAAGCAGCGGCTGATCCTTTGTTTTTAATATTTCCAGCGCCTTGAACAACACCTCCAGCGCTTCTAAATAGTTACCTAATCGATAAAAGTAATCGCCTTGATTCTTATAGCATAAGAGGACCAGAAAATCATTCTGCACGTTGTTGGCTAATTCACAACCTTTGTTTAAATAATCATTGGCCAACTCATAATCCGTAAGATTCTTTTTCACATCCGACAAGGCAAACCAGATATCAACAAGGCCTCGCTTATTATTCTCTTCCTCATATATTTTCTGTGCTTTCTTAAAGTAAATTTCTGCCTCTTTGTTCTTCCATTGGATAACAAATAACCGCGCCAGGCTTTTGAATGCAAACGCGAGATAGATGGAACTTGGATTCTTCTCAAGAATGTGGATACTTTTCATATAGAAAAAACGCGCGGAGTCATATTTGGCAAGGGATCGGTAAACGTTGCCTGTCAAAGTATAACCGTAACCTAACAAATCGTCTTCAACCGAATTAATAGCCGCGGCCTGGCGGTAATGATCAAGGGCTTTCTGAAATTCACCTGTTACGGTAAATCGATACCCCATCAGCATGAGCGCCCTCTTCTGGCCGGGCTCATACTTTATTAATTTTGATTGTTCAAAAGCCTCCGAGGCATATTTAAATCCTTCGTTTACATCTGTATCATAAACTGTGTAAGAAAGTTCATTTAAAACGTCAACGCGTTGCCGGTTGTCATTGATTTCGTTAAGGAGTAGCTTCAGGCTATCCATACTCGGTTGAGAACGCAGCGATCGGGGTAGGCCTGCTACAAATACTAAAAGGATTAAGAATAATCTCACCATTTAGTCCAATTTAAAAGAATTAGTTTTACTTCTTAAGGCCGAATTACTTAAAATAATTTCAGTGCTTCACAATGATCTTATATTTTACTTCGCGATGGCGGATTTTAGGATATCAAAGCTTCTACAATTGAGCCCTTTACCCCAAAAGCATGCCTTTTAAATCAGAAACATAAGCATGACAGAATCAGTATGGAGTAATTTATTGTAGTTTTGGTCATCGGCAAGTTGACGGGAGACCCCATGACTGGAGCCCGATCCAAAAAGATTAACAACTTTACTTAAAAACCTTAAGCTTTATGAACAATCGAAGATTTCTACCCTACATCATTTTGGGTATCATAGCCCTCTTTGTAATTATGGGCGTATCGTCCAGTATCTTTTATACAATCGGCCCTTCAGAAAGAGCTATCATTTTTTACAAGTTTGGAATGGGCCTTGATAAGGATAATGTTATCGCACAAGGATTTCATATGAAGGCGCCTTGGAACGACCTCTATATTTACAGTGTGAATGAAACTTCATCAGATGAAAACATGGATGTGCTGGACAAGAGTGGTCTTTCCATCCACGTGGATATTACTGTTCGCTACAACCCCATGCCCGGCAAAATCGGGTATATTCACGAGAAGTTCACAAAGAACTATGTTAGCGTTTTGGTCATTCCGGAAGTACGTTCAACGGTGCGCCAGGTAATGGGCCGCTACACGGCTGAAGAAATTTATTCTACTAAAAGGGCCGAAGTTGAAACGGCTATCCGCACAGAGACCGAAAGGATCCTGCAGCTAAATTTCGTGAATTCACCGGCTGTGTTGATCCGATCAATTTTGCTGCCCGAACAAATTAAAGGAGCTATTGAAAACAAACTTCAACAAGAACAAGAAGCATTGGCCTATCAATTCCGATTAGACAAAGAAAGAAGTGAAGCGGAAAGAAAACGAATTGCTGCTGAAGGCGAGTCGCGGGCAAATAATATTATCAATAATAGTTTGACAAATAATCTCTTGAAAATGAGGGGTATAGAAGCAACACTGGAGCTATCTAAATCGCCTAACGCTAAGGTGATTGTAATTGGTTCGGGAGCTGATGGAATGCCGCTGATTCTGGGCAATAATTGACAAAACTACATTTTTTGAAGCATTCCTTTCTCAAACATAACTGAACCCGTATATTTAAAACTTGTGTTAAATCCATTAGAACATGTCTAAAACTGCCGAACTGATTATTGACGGAAAATCTTATGTATTGCCCCTTGTGGTAGGAAGTGAGAATGAAGTCGCTATTGATATTAGCGAACTCATGGAAAAGACCGGGGCCATTACATTGGATTTTGGCTACAAGAATACAGGCTCAACTAAAAGTGCTATAACGTTCCTGGATGGCGACAATGGGATACTTCGATACCGGGGATATTCTATTGAAGAGTTAGCTGAAAAATCAAACTTCCTTGAAGTTGCCCACCTGCTTATTTTCGGAGAACTTCCAACCCAGCAGCAGTACGACAGGTTTACACATGATATTAAAACACACACACTGGTTCACGAAGACATCAAAAAAATACTGGATGGTTTCCCCTCTACCGCTCATCCTATGGGTGTGCTGGCTTCACTGTTCTGCTCGCAGACTGCATTTTACCCTGAATCGCTCGATCCTAACCGCTCGGCCGAAGGTGTGTATTTAAGCATCGTCCGCTCCCTGGCTAAGATGCCAACTTTTGCAGCCTGGGCCTATAAAAACGCAGCAGGTCATCCTGTAAACTATCCTGACAATAAACTCGATTATTGTGCCCGGTTCCTTAAAATGGTATTTGCCCTTCCGGCAGAGGATTTTGAAGTTGATCCTGTTATTTCAGATGCACTCGACAAACTCCTTATTCTCCATGCTGATCATGAACAAAACTGTTCAACGTCAACCGTAAGAATTGTCGGATCCTCAAAAGCCAGTATCTACTCTTCTATTTCGGCCGGTATAAATGCCCTTTGGGGACCTCTTCACGGTGGTGCTAACCAAGAAGTGATTGTCATGTTGGAGAACATTAAGCGAGATGGCGGAGATACGGAGAAATGGATTAATAAAGCGAAAGATAAGAATAGTGGTTTCCGTTTGATGGGCTTCGGGCACAGGGTTTACAAAAACTTTGATCCTCGCGCCAAGATCATCAAGAAGGCTGCTGATGATGTGCTGAAAAAACTCGGTGTGAATGATCCCGTACTTGAAATTGCCCAAAAGTTGGAGGAAGCAGCGCTGAAGGACTCATATTTTGTGGAAAGGAAGCTATATCCAAATGTTGATTTCTATTCCGGAATAATTTACCGCGCGTTAGGAATTCCGGTTGACATGTTCACCGTAATGTTTGCCATGGGCCGGCTTCCAGGTTGGATCGCACAATGGAAGGAAATGCGTGAAAACAAAGAACCTATTGGAAGGCCAAGACAAGTTTATACAGGTGCCACGCTTAGGCCATACAAGGAGATCGGTAACCGTTAAACTTTATCCCTGCCTACCGGCAGGCAGGCGCTAGACGTTAACTGTTCTTCTCAATCGCGGAGCGGTTAAAGATGAAAAATGCAGCTATGGCACAACTTGTCTCGCTTTAGCGGAGAGTATCACAACCTGTGCCCACGCCACGGCGGGGAGAAGGAACAAAGGTTCACAAAGGAGAATTATAACGAAAAATAATGAATGCTCATAGTCTGCAGCCCACACCCTCCCACACACTTCCCCGGCCGCGGCGCGGGGTACGGGGAGTGTCACACATGCCCACACTCCCCGATGAACGGACAACGGATAACGATTAACGCCTGCCTGCCGGTGGGCAGGAATAACAAAACAGACAATGGATCAGCAATTTGAAAACGCAGCCGCAAAATCAAAGCAGTTTACCAGGCGACCAACCAATGAGGAACTTCTTCAATTGTACGCCTTGTATAAACAAGCAACAGAAGGAGATGCGAGCGGAGAAAGACCTGGTGGATTTGACTTCAAAGCCATCGCAAAGTTTGACGCCTGGGAAGAACTAAAAGGCAAATCAAAAGAACAAGCCATCCAGGAATACGTTAGCCTGGTTGATAAGCTCCATCAACTATACGCTTAGCAGCGTGAATCTATTCTATCAGCCCCTGATCCCGGAAGGGAACCTCTACCTTGACGCCGACGAATCAAAACATAGTGCTAAGGTGCTCCGGAAGAAAAATGGAGATCTCATTGAAATCACAGATGGTAAGGGTTTTCTTTACCATGCCCTGATTACAAAAGCCGATATACACCAATGTCATTTTGAGGTTAGAGAAAAAATAGCTGTACCCTCCAGAAACTACCACATTCACCTTGCCATCTCCCCCACTAAAAACACCGATCGCCTTGAATGGTTTGTAGAAAAGGCTGTGGAATTTGGTGTGGATGAAATCACACTCATCGAATGTGATCACACGGAGCGAAGCCATCTGAAATTGGAGCGGCTCGAAAAGTTAGCGATCAGCGCGATGAAGCAGTCGCTGAAATTTACACTTCCTCCAATTTCAGGACCGATTAACCTGGCGGAGTTTATCCGTAACACGACAGCCGCAGCAAAATTTATTGCTTATGTCGATCCTGAAAATCCATTGCATCTAAAGAATGCTGCCGTTCCTAATTCAAGCTACCTTGTACTCATCGGACCGGAAGGAGACTTTTCTAACGATGAATTGAAGTTGGCCCAGGAAAATAATTTCCAGAAAGTGAGCCTTGGATCAAGTCGGTTGAGGACAGAGACAGCGGGACTTGCAGCCTGTCATATTTTGAATTTGGTAAACACCCCCTGATCATTGTACATTGTTAATCGTTAACCGGCCACCATGATTCTAAATTACATCTGGGTTTCATTTTTTCTAATCGCCTTTGCTGTAGCCCTTATTAAGTTAGTTGTCTTTAATGATACAACCGTTTTTCCAGCCATGCTTCAGTCCACTTTTGATATGGCTAAAAATGGTTTCGAGATCTCCATAGGATTAACCGGGATTATGACCCTATGGCTGGGGCTTATGAAAATCGGGGAACGTGGTGGCATGATTCCCATTCTTTCCCGATTAGTTGGGCCTTTTTTCGCCCGGCTTTTCCCCGGCATCCCGCGCAACCACCCCGCTACCGGAGCTATTATCATGAATTTTAGTGCAAACATCCTGGGGTTGGATAACGCTGCGACTCCCCTTGGTCTTAAAGCCATGAAAGAACTTCAGGAAATTAATACGGATAAGGAAACCGCTTCAAATTCGCAGATCATGTTCCTTGTATTGAATGCGTCGGGATTAACGGTGATTCCAATCAGCATTATAGCCGATCGTGTAACGATGGGATCTGCCAATCCAACGAGCATATTTATACCTGTACTTATTGCCCATTCATTTGCAACCCTTGCCGGGTTAATTTATGTCTCGCTCCGACAAAGAATTAATTTATTTGATCCTGTCTTACTTGGTTATCTGGTTGGCATCTTTGGATTTGTTGGTGTTGGCGTATGGTATTTTTCTTCGCTTTCACAGCACGAGCTTCAGACACAATCGCTTTTATTCACCAGTGTTATTATCCTAAGCATTATTATAACGTTTATTTCGATGGGTCTGTATCGAAAGATTCCCGTCTTTGAAACATTTATTGAAGGTGCGAAAGAAGGCTTTGAAACTTCGGTTAAGATCATCCCCTTCCTGGTAGGCATTCTTGTAGCCATTGGAGTTTTTCGGGAATCCGGAACGCTTGATTATATGACGAGCGGGGTTCGCTGGACACTTGAAATATTCGGTCTCAACACAGATTTTGTCGATGCCCTTCCTGTAGCCTTCCTCAAGCCTATGAGTGGCCAGGGTGCACGAGCCATGATGATCGCACTTTCGAAAAATCAACCAGATTCGTTTGTAGCAAACATGGCCAGCATTTTCAGAGGCTGTGCCGAGACGACCTTTTATATTCTCGCTTTGTATTTCGGATCTGCCGGAATTCGCAAGACAAGGTATGCCGTAACGGGAGGTTTGATCGCTGACCTTTTTGGTGTGCTGGGTGGGATTTTTGCTGGATATTTATTCTTCCATTAACATATATTTTATTGCTTCGCAGGAAAATATTTAACTCGATGCTCAAGGGTACAAGGTCTATAAAATGCTTTAATTTATTTGTTTAAGTGACCAATCAGAATTAACATTGTTACATGGAAAAAAAGGCGGATATCCAAAAGACCATCTACGATAACGCGAAGAGTCACTTTCTCGGAAACTTCCCGGATTCATTACCGATCGAACAGGCCTACGTGCATATTGGCATGTACTTAGGTTGGATCATTGACACCGGTCTTTACTCTGAATATTTTGAAGAAGAAGCTTCAAACCAGATTTTCCGCTTCAAACGCCGGGAAATTTCGTGTACGATCCTCAGTGAAATTTGGGACGGATACCTTGGATTTGAACTCTTTAATCGCCAAGGTAACATGTTCACATATTACTATTATGGCGGTGGTTTGTACCGCAATGATTACGATGAGATCCTTGTAAAAACTCTACCCTCTATTTATCACGTAACCGATAGCTGGGAGAATTACGAAAAAATGAAGATACGGATCAACATGCGATTCGGCGACTGGAAAAAACTTGTCGGTGGCTGATCACTTCACAAGCTTTCCATTTTTGTCCACCGTATTTTGCTGATCATCCCCCTTTATAGTGAGTTCTCCTGATTCTGTTCTAAATAAAATTTCCCGGGGAACAAACCCAAGTTGATAATTCATACTCCACGCCAATCCATCTGACCGATAAACCTTTGCTAGCGTTGCCGAGAACTTATTCTCCTTATTTACACGATCGGAGAAAATTAAAACAAAGTAAATCTGACCCGCTGCATCCGAAAAGGTAATCCCTTTCGAGGATACTAACCGCGCCTGCCTGAAGCTTGATTTTTCTACCGGAAACGTAACCTTAACATCCGGAGTTCTTGAAGCATTGATGGTAAACAAATAGCCTGCAGGACTTAAGGAATCTGCATAATGTAGTCCTGCGGTATATTTCTCTTCGACCACCACCAAAGGCTTAAACCTGGAATTGGTGCTCTCCCGGAATAATGGAATAGAGTCAGAACCATTAATAAGCCACTGAAGTGCTTTCTTACATATCGCCAGTTCAGCTTCCTTTGTTTTTTTCTCCCGCTCGGCGTACTCCTTCAACCCACTAATATAACTTTTCAATACTGCGGGGGTGTTGTAGGTGTTTTTAACGAAGAATTCGTAATCGATCACTTTGCTATCTAAATCCTCTGCCATTAGCTTCGTCGCTATGCTATCCAGTTTGTTTAGATACTTAAACTCTTTATTTAACATATTCAGACGAAGATGAACATTGGCAGAATCCTGCTTAAGTTTATTTTCCATTACGGTGGAGCGATATTCAAGGTCAGAAATCTTTAACGTAAAAACTTCCATCGGCAATGGCTCCTTATCATACTTCTTCAATTGTTCCATCAAAAGTTTGTCGATTAAAGAAGTCAGATCATTTCTTACAGAAATGGAGTCATTATTAAGTTTTTCGCGGAGTTTATTAATTTCAATATCGTATAAAACCAAATGTTCCCGCATCGGAATAATCTCCACTTCTATCGCTTGTTTAGATTTGGCCGCAAATTTTTTATAATCCCAAACTTGCAGATCATCACTGTAAAAGTTTGCTAATGATGCCCCGTCCTTTTTAAAATCAACTATTTCATGGAGAGAAAGCGTTTGATTGTATCCGGTCCTCCCTATAGTGGATGAACTTGATTTGTAATTATCAAATGCTTTAAGGCATGAATCAAAACGAGAAACCAAAGAAGTAAGCTGCATGACTGTATTCTCATTTGCTCTCAGGTAGAATTCTTTCTCGCCCGGGCAGCTTGCTTGAATAGATTGAAATAATGTATTTGATTTTTTATACATGCTATCGGATAAAGCAAAATAATACTTAACCATTTTTACCCTGTCGATCCGCTCCCGCAGCCCCTCCATTTTCTTTTCGACGTCAAACTGAATGTCCGAAAGCTTAACACCAAACTCTCCAGTTCTTAAATCCCTTCGATTATAGGCCTGATAGAACTCACTATTCCGCTTGATTTCCTTTTCTGTTATTGTTTTGTAAGCCTTGTCATAAAAAATAATGGCAGAGTCCATCGTTGCAATAGACCGCTTGGTATGTTTAAGCACATCATCTTTCATAGACTTCTCCTGAAAAATGATTCCCATGTAAAGAAAGGCATTTGGATTATCGCTGTTTTCCTGAAGGTATTTTTTCAGAAAAGGCTCCGCAGCCTCATATTGCTTTGTACTGAGCAAGCCCCAGATATCTTTGTACTTAACCTTTTGTCCATAGGCCGAGGAAACAAAAAGCAAAAGGACGAGGAACTTGATTAAAACAACTTTTGTCATGTTAAAGCCAGATTATCTTTCGAAATTAATTAAAATCGCGACATTTGGGTAACCGCTCTCCCAAGAACCAAGCCAAAAATGGAAAAAGTGTTTCGTCATAAAACAGTGATAAAAGCATGGAAGAACCTAAAGCCATGGGGCATCTTTATAACCCTCTTTCTTATTTTAAGGTTTACTGGCGCGCTCTCGGGTATTTCCTTCCTGGCAAGTAGTGCTCTCATGCAAACTGGGTTAATGGACGCAAATGCGGAGGAGCCTGCTGTCGTAAAAAAATTCAACTACAACTTCAGCATTAAGGATTTAGGCGGCAATGTAATTGACGTCAATCAATTCAAAGGAAAAACAATCTTTTTGAATATCTGGGCAACGTGGTGTGGGCCATGCCGCGTTGAGATGCCTTCAATACAAAACTTGTATAGTCAGGTTGATAATGAGAAAATACTATTTATTATGTTATCCGTTGACCGCCGTGAAGACCTGGATAAGGTGAAGCGTTTTATAAGCGATAAAGAATATACGTTTCCGGTGTATACTCCTGCCGGCAACTTACCCAATCAACTTCAGGTAAGATTAATACCCTCAACGTTTGTTATCAACTCCGATGGAAAGATTGTGAGCAATGAAAGCGGCGCTGCAAATTATGATACGCCAGAGTTCAAGGAGTTTTTAGAAGCATTGATCCAACCGTGAAGAGGGAATTCTCTCCGAATTTGACTCAAAAACAGCTACTATCTAAAATATTCCGATTTGTCTTTACTAATTATATTAGTTTTTATACGTTTGTTGTAACTAACTATATTAGTAACATGAAAACGGTAAGGACAGTATTGGGAACCAAAAAAATTGAGGACAAAGATTACCATGTCGCCCTGCTTCAACTGCGGGAAATCCTGGACGCACACCGCAGTACATTGATCAATAGATTAATATCAGATTTGCCGGCTTACATTGATTATAAATTCAATACAAAAGTCAATTCGAAGCAACTGGAAACCATTAAAGAGAAGTTATCCTTTTTAAAAAATTCGTCCGTTGATATGGATAAGTATGGTTTCATATTACAAAATGTAATGTCGAATGACACAACTTATGTTAATACTGAACCCTTCTATAAAGAGATCGACGACAACATAAGCTGGTTCTTAAACGAATCGCAATTGAAACTGGTTAGATGATCACGGTATGGAAAGAAGTGCGAGAAGCAGGTTATTATACGGCAAGATGCCACGGGATGTGGAAGACGAACTTTCGGCTGTTCATATTGAAAAAGCGTGGACGTTATTAGAAGAAAAGTTTTGCTTCAATATTAAGTCTTGGAAGCAAGAGTTTAAAGAATACTATCAAAAACAGCCGCACAGTGTTTCCGAACGTGAAGCCTTCGTTGAATTTGGAGCAGCGTTTATTAATCCTGTTCTAAATATGATCTTAAAAAGGCAAGGACATCATAATACGTGGGGGAATATGTTGATCTATATTGTAAAGCGGCATTAAGTAAGGTTCCAGGTAATTCACAGAAACACTATGGATCAATTTCAGACCATGCTGCTAGTTGAAACTCATAATGGATTTTAGTAAGCCCCTGCCGGGTTAATTTTATGAAAAAGGTATGCTTTTGTTCAGGTGCCGCAGTAACTTTTATAAGTCCGCGCGCTTCCAGATCTCGCTTTACCTGAAGAACATACCAGCCTGTTTCCTTATCTGTTGTTCCTGAAACTTTTTGATGTGCCTTCTCCAAAAGATCATTCAGCGTGAGATCTTCTTCAGTAGCCAGCGCGGAAAGAATGAACAGACTCCAGGTGTCATATTGTTTCCTCGGCAAGAGCTCTCCCTTGCGTCCATCCGGACTAAGTGTTTGAATCAACTCGTTATGTTTCATCAAATTTTCCATACCCTGTTTTAGCCACACGAACCCTAATGCCAGGTAATGTATGGTGTAACGTAGAATCTAAAAAAATGGTGCGTTATACGATAAAGGATCGGATTTCTAATTACTGTTTCAAACGTTAGCTGGCCACAATGCAAACGAGAGATGGGAAATTTCCAATACTAATCTTTAATTTATCAACTTACGAGATCCCGCGATCTTAACATCGTCAAAGATCATTGAGAAAAAAGTCCTAACTTATGCGTGTTCTGTAAGCACAATCAACCCATAAAAATTATGATACGATCAATGGTGTTTTTGTTTTTGTTTGCCTTTATCCCGGCAACGCAAAAGAAAAATGTCTCTTCTCAATGGATAAAGCTTTTTAATGGGAAAGACCTCGTAGACTGGAAAATAAAAATAAAAGACCATCCCCTTGGTGAAAATTTCGCTAATACATTCCGCGTAGCCGACGGAAAACTTAGAGTTACTTACGATGGATATGAAAATTTCAATGACCAATTTGGTCATATTTTTTACAAGCAAAAGTTTTCTTCTTACCTGCTGGCGATGGAGTACCGCTTTACAGGCGACCAGGCAAAAGGTGGTCCGGGATGGGCATACCGCAATAGTGGAGCGATGATACACTGTCAATCGCCTGAGACCATCGGGTTGAACCAGGATTTCCCCATTTCCATCGAAGTACAGCTATTGGGAGGAAACGGAAAAGACGAGCGCCATACAGCCAACCTTTGCACACCGGGAACGAATGTAGTGTTGAATGGAAAACTTTTTACTGACCATTGTATTAATTCTACCTCAAAAACATATCACGGTGATCAATGGGTGAGCGTTGACGTTCTGGTGTTGGGCAATTCCATTATAAAACACATTGTACAAGGTGACACCGTATTAGTTTACGAAAAACCACAGATTGGAGGCGGGGCTGTATCAAATTATGATCCGAACGAAAAGATCGATGGAAAACTTTTGACAGAAGGCTATATCTCGCTGCAGAGCGAAAGCCATCCTATTGAGTTTCGGAAAGTAGAACTCTTTAATCTTGAGCCTTACGTAAATGATTCCCAAAAGCTTAAAGCTATTTTAGAAAAATTAAGCCATCCTGCTAAATGATATAAGGGGTATAAGGTATAAGAGGGCTCAACCCCTATACCCCTATACCCCTATACCCCTATACCCCTATACCCCTATACCCTCATACCTCCACACTCCTATACCTCCACATCTTTATAATAAATATTTTTAAAATGAAACAAGAATACTTTTCAGCATCTAATAATAAACTTCAAAAATGTGTCAGGATCAATTGTTTATTATCATTTTTATTTTGCTAAAACATTATTGAACTTATCTTCTACATCCATATTAAAATCTTTACTTTCGATTTAGAAATCAATTATTATCTATAATCTATGGCTGATTTTCAGATTAAGAAGACTTCAAAAGCGTACGATGTATGCATCGTAGGATCCGGTGCCGGCGGGGGAATGGCTGCTTATGTACTCGCAAATGCAGGCATCAAAGTAGTTTTGCTGGAAGCCGGCCCGCTTTATGATCCTGCAAAAAATGTTACACAATTAAAGTGGCCATGGGAATCACCACGCAGGGGTGCAAGCACACCCCATCGTCACTTTGGTGACTTCGATGCAGCCTATGGTGGCTGGGAATTGGATGGTGAACCCTATACACACAAAGATGGTACAAAGTTCGATTGGTTCCGGTCACGGATGGTGGGTGGGCGAACGAATCATTGGGGAAGAATTTCACTTCGTTTTGGACCAAAAGATTTCAAACGCAAAAGCATTGACGGATTGGGAGATGACTGGCCAATCGGGTATGACGATGTTGCTCCCTTTTATGATAAAATCGATAAGTTAATCGGTGTTTTCGGATCTAAAGAAGGAATTTTAAATGAACCGGATGGAATCTTTCTTCCCCCACCCAAGCCAAGACTTCACGAACTTTTTATTAAAGAGGGAGCCACGAAGATGGGTATTCCTGTTATTCCATCGAGGCTTTCTATTCTTACCCAAAAAATAAATGATTCCCGTGGCCGATGTTTCTTTTGTTCACAATGCAGCAGAGGCTGCACTGTATATGGCGATTTCTCGTCCTCTTCGGTTTTGGTAAAACCTGCTATTGAAACCGGAAATGTTGATATTATTCCGAATGCGATGGTGCGCGAAGTACTCACCAACGATGAAGGTACTGCTACCGGTGTTTCGTTTGTCAATAAAGACGACATGCAGGAATACACCGTGAATGCAAAGGTTGTTGTGCTGGCCGCCAGCGCCTGCGAATCATCCCGGCTACTTCTAAACTCAAAATCATCGCGTCATCCGAATGGCCTTGCCAATGCAAGCGGCGTTGTCGGGAAATATCTCCACGACTCGACGGGTGCATCTATGGGGGGAATCCTTCCGAAACTTGTTGGCCGCAAGCGTTACAACGAAGACGGAGTCGGTGGCATGCACGTCTATACACCGTGGTGGCTTGACAACAAAAAGCTTGATTTTCCACGAGGATATCACATTGAATACTATGGCGGCATGGATATGCCTTCTTATGGATTTGGATTTGGCATCCACGGACTGAATGGGAAATATCCAGGTCGCGATGGTAAACAGAAGGCCGCAGGTGGATATGGGGCATCCCTGAAAGATGACTACCGTTATTTTTATGGCGCTACGTTTGGCATGTCCGGAAGAGGAGAAGCCATTGCCCTTGAAGACAATTATTGTGAGATCGATCCAAATACAGTGGACAAGTATGGCATTCCGGTATTGCGATTCCATTATAAGTGGAGCGATCATGAAGTGAAACAGGCACGCCACATGAAGCAAACATTTGAAGAGGTCATTTTCAAATCGGGCGGCGTGGTTACCTGGGGAAAAGACGATGGTCCTGAAAATGATTATGGTCTTGAAGCCCCGGGGCGCATCATTCACGAAGTAGGAACAACCCGCATGGGCGACGATCCAAAAAAATCAGCGGTGAATAAATTTAACCAGGCGCACGAATGTAAAAACCTTTTTGTAGTAGATGGCGGACCTTTTGTTTCTCAAGCAGATAAGAATCCTACATGGACTATTCTGGCATTATCCATGAGAGCATCAGAGTATATTATTGATCAACTTAAGAAGCAAAACATATAGGCGAAGATTGGAAAATTGGAATATTAGAAGATTGGATAACAATTAACGGAGAACCGTTACAGTAATGATTAATGCTTATGCGCCTGTACACCCACTCACACTTACGGACAACGATTAACAATTAACTGATAACGAACTATGGACAGAAGAAAATATTTAAAAACCCTTGCGGCTGGCTCTGTTGGTGCAGGTTTACTCCTTCAGTCATGCGACACCAAGCAAGAGAAAGAAGTTGTTGAGGTTCCGAATGCTTTTACCATCGACCGCACACCAGCAGAACTTGAACGCGAGAAAAAACTTCAGGGTGAGAAGTTCTTTGATGAACACGAAATGAAGACTATCGCCATACTTGCAGACATCATCATTCCAAAAGATGAGACTTCAGGAAGTGCAACAGAAGCAGGCGTTCCGGATTTTATTGAATTTATTTCAAAAGATATGCCGCGCTACCAGACCCCGCTGCGAGGAGGACTTAAGTGGCTGGACATCCAATGCATGAAGCGATACGGGGTCGACTTTGCTTCCTGCACTCCGCAGCAACAAATTGAGATGGTTGATGAAATTGCATTCCCTGAAAACGCAAAACCAGAAATGCAACAAGGAGTAGCCTTTTTTAATACTATGCGCGACCTAACTGCGTGTGGATTCTTCACCACCAAGATGGGTATTGCAGACCTTGGCTATGCCGGTAACAAACCCAACCAATGGGATGGAGTTCCGCAGGATGTGCTGGCACAATATGGTCTGAAATATGATGAGCGAACACTTGAAATTAGTGTGAAATTTGACGCTTAGAGTTTTATGGTTCATGCATTAATGATACTAGTACTTAAAAAATATAAATAACTGCGTTATGAAGAACAATTTTGAAGCCGTTCCGCTCAAAAACCTGGATGAATGGGAAGACGATTTGCTCCGTAGATACCCTGATCCCGAAACCATTGCCGATGGAAAATCTACCGAAGCGTATAGAAACTATGACAATCCTGAACGGGATACTGTTCGGGAATTCTACCGGCTCAATCACACGTATCAGACCTATGATTTTGTATTAAATAAAAAGTCGGAGTTTCTGAAATTCAATAAAAAGGAAATGCCTATCTGGGAAGCCTATGAGTTTTTGAATCAGCTTGTTGATGATTCTGATCCCGATACAGACCTTGATCAGTTGCAACATTTACTGCAAACGTCGGAAGCGATACGAAGGGATGGTCATCCGGACTGGATGGTCCTCGTAGGCCTTTTACACGATATGGGGAAAGTACTTTGTTTATTCGGGGAACCACAATGGGCCGTTGTAGGCGATACCTTCCCTGTCGGTTGTGCGCATTCAGATAAGATTGTATATCCGGAATTTTTTAGTCAGAATCCAGACAGCACGAATCCCGCATACAATTCTAAGTACGGTGTATACTCTGTCAATTGCGGTTTAAGGAACGTTCACATGTCCTGGGGACATGATGAATATGTGTACCATATGGTAAAAGATCACATGCCTGAATCAGGACTTTATATGTTGCGGTATCATTCATTCTACGCACAGCATCGCGAAAATGCGTACGATCATTTAATGGATGACCATGATCGCGAAATGTTCAAATGGGTAAAACTCTTCAATCCTTACGATTTGTATTCCAAGAATCCTGATCCTCCGGATTGGAAAGTATTGCGTCCCTTCTATGAAGATCTGGTCGCAAAATATCTACCCGCCACGTTAAAGTTTTAATAACATCGTGCCCGTAATAATATAAAAAAAGGCGAACATTAAACTTATGGTTTGATGTTCGCCTTTCAGTTCATCATCGTCAATCTTTAACAGATTAAAATGAATAAACTCTACACGGAAGATTATGTAGTATTCTTAGTGTACTTCGTCATAGTCTCCGGGTACGGTTATTATATCTACAAGAAAAAGAAAAGCACGTCTTCAGACTCAAAAGCCTTCTTCCTGGCCGAAGGTTCCCTCACCTGGTGGGCCATTGGTGCTTCCCTGATTGCATCCAATATTTCAGCAGAACATTTTATTGGTATGTCAGGCTCCGGCTTCGCCCTGGGGCTGGCTATTTCCGCTTATGAATGGCTGGCCGCTGCTACGTTGATTGTTGTTGCTGTCTTTTTTATACCACTGTATCTCAGGAATAAAATATACACCATGCCCCAGTTTCTGGCCATGCGGTACGACAATAATGTGAGTACCATCATGACGGTGTTTTGGCTGTTGGTGTACGTCCTTGTAAACCTTACCTCCATTATTTACCTGGGAGCAATTGCCATAACTTCCATCTCCACCATTAGTTTTGGTTGGTGTGTTGTGGGACTTATTGTGTTCTCTGTTATTGTTACGCTTGGAGGAATGAAGGTCATTGGTTATACCGACGTAATCCAGGTATTGGTATTAATGATCGGTGGTTTGGTTACAGCCTACCTTTCGCTCAGCCTGGTTTCAGAAAATTTTGGTTTTGGAAGTAATGTACTGAAAGGTCTATCTATTTTACGGGTAAAGGCCGACTCTCATTTTCATATGATCTTTGATAGCGGCCACCCGTATTACAAAGATCTGCCTGGCTTATCCGTAGTAGTGGGTGGCATTTGGATTAACCAACTAAATTATTGGGGTTGCAATCAATACATCGTTCAACGTGCGCTGGGAGCCGATTTAAAAACGGCCCGCAACGGAATTCTTTTTGCCGCCTTCTTAAAACTGCTTATTCCCGTCATTGCTGTGGTGCCCGGCATCGCTATGTTCGTCTTGCATCAGGAAGGAATGTTTCAACAGGAAATGATGGATGATGCGGGTATTATAAAACCGGATCATGCATATCCCATACTCATGAATCTGCTACCGGTAGGGCTGAAGGGAGTTGCTTTCGCCGCATTAACAGCCGCCATCGTCGCTTCTCTCGCTGGCAAGGCAAATAGCATCTCCACTATTTTTTCGCTCGACATCTATAAAAAATATATTCATAAAAATGCAAGCGAGCGGAGCATTGTACGAACGGGCCGGTGGGCAGTAATCGTTGCTATGGTCATTGCTGGTTTAGTGGCGCCTGCATTAAGATCGCTGGACCAGGCATACCAATTCATACAGGAATACATAGGATTTATTGCACCGGGAGTATTGGCTATTTTTTTGATGGGGTTATTTTGGAAAAAGACAACATCCGCTGCTGCCCTTACGGGAACGCTACTCACCATTCCCGTATCCACTATTTTAAAATTTCTTCCAGCTCTCACCAACGGAGCCTTTCCTGACTATCCTTTCATAGACAGGATGTCAATAACCTTTGTGATGATAATCATCGTGATGGTCGGGATGAGCCTGGCAAAACCAGAAAAGGATAAGCCCCATCAATTGATTGAGATTGATAAAAAAATGTTTAAAGTACCACCGGGATTTACAATCGGGTCCGTGATCATTCTGGGAATTTTAGCGGCGTTGTATGTTGTTTTCTGGTAGTTACAATGCGTCGTTCTCACACCAGGCAGAGAATTTTAATGGTGCGCTAATCTTCTTTCTGATGTGTGAAGCCAATCTTCCGCATAGGCTCTGTCATAGGGTTCAAGAGTTCTTTTAGATAGCCAAAGACAATTCTTATATCCTGATCGTGGCTTAAAACGCTCTTCTCCAACTTTTCAAGCTTAAGCAGAATGTCTTTATTTGTCATCAGCATTTCTCTGAGCTTTGCATATATCCTCATGATCTGGATATTTACCTGAATTGCCCGGTCACTGTTCAATACACTGGATAACATGAGCACACCGTGCTCGGTAAATGCAAAGGGTATTTTCCTGCGACCGCCCCAACTTGATGTCGCATTTTGCGACATCAAGTTTTGCCACTCTTCTTCGGTTAATTGAAACATGAAATCTTGCGGAAACCGGTCAATATTTCTTTTTACTTGTTCATTAAGTCTCCTGGTTTCTACCTGGTAAAGTTCGGCCAGGTCATCGTCTAACATTACTTTATGGTTTCTGATCAGATAGATTTTACTGATCACCACCTCATCGGGTATTACAATTCTTTTTGTCATGGCTAACTATTTTTAACAAGGGTAACTTCTATGCAAACATTATCCCCTCATCACTCATTCCTGACAACGGACTCTTTATTAACCTTATCACCTACTGGTTTGTTATGCCACCAGGAGGCCAGCAATGATCCAGTAACATTCATCAACGGACTGAATACTACTGGTGCCAGCCCTACCGTTGCTAATTTACCCATCTCTCTTGCGATGCCTGAAGCAAGCCCACCGTTTTGCATACCTACCTCAATAGAGATGGTACGGCAATCCCGCTCAGGCATTCTGAATAAACGTGCAAGCCAGTACCCAAGTAAATAACCGGCTGTGTTGTGGATTAAGGACGATACTATCAACAGCATACCGATCTCCAGCAAACTGTTTCTTCCGGCAGCGGTGATGACAACAATGATCAGTGCGATGCCTGTCATGGAAAGATAGGGCATTGCGTCGTGTAACCATTTCGCCCTGCCGCGGAAGATTCTGTTGAAGATCAGGCCTGCCCCAATGGGGAGGATGACCATTTTAATAATATCAAACATCATTTTCATAACGTCAACCTCAATAAACTCACCGGCTAAAACTTTCATTAAGAAAGGGGTAACAAATGGAGCCAGGAGTGTGCTTATTGTTGTCAGCGTGACGGAAAGCGCCAGATTGGCTTTGGCAAGATAGGACATCACATTGGAAGCCATTCCTGCCGGTGAGCAGCCGATGAGAATGATGCCTGCAGCGATCTCCGGAGGAAAGGTAAGAAGGTGTGCCAACGTAAAACCTAACAACGGCATGATAACATAGTGACCTGTTATACCAATAAAAACACCTTTTGGCATTTTAATCACGCCCATAAAATCTTGCAAACTAATCGCCGTACCCATTCCAAACATGATCACCTGTATAAGCGGAGTAATGAGTTTAGCAAGTGAAAATCCCCTTACTTCAACAAAGTATTGGGGATAGGTTAATGCTATGGCGACTGACCCAAATATCATTAGGGGGTAAGAAAACCCCGTGTACATTTTAAATCCGCGGAATCCAATTGCCGAAGCGAAGAAGGCTATCACCAGGAAAGTGCCCATGACTTCCATTTTTCCCAGGATTGCTAAAATGATCGCCGTCAAAAAACAACCAAATGATACAACCAATAGTATTTTGTAGCTACTTGCTTGTTTCAGCATAGAAGTAATAATGCGCGTAAGAAATTATTTGTTTTGAGACAAGCAATTGTCGAAGCTACCATGTTCTTTTTTTCATAAATTCATCAACATCAGCGCGCTTCAAAGGGACTTCCGGGGCGTTAACTGCAATCCACTTTAAAAAAGCTTCCTTGATCTCGTCCGTCCATTGACTATCAATCTGACCTGTTGTATAGCGCGCTTCCTTCAACATGGCATGGCCAAATCTGTCACGCAGCATGATGAACTCTGCCGTGATCACTACTTTTTCTGCCATGTGTGCGGGAATAAAAATCACTCCAGCTCGTTTCGCCAGCACAAGGTCGCCAGGCAACACTAAGGCTTGACCAATCCTCACAGGCGTATTCAGGCCCATAAGCACAACATCCTGAAGAAATGACGGATGCCAATCGCGTACAAAGGCATTGAACCCTTCAATTTTTGCTAACCCATCCAAATCACGCGCTGCAGCATCGAAGATTACACCATTGCCGGACTTGGCGAAGATAGAATTTCCAAGGTTATCACCCATTAACGTGCCTTCCTTAATTTTTCCAAACCCATCCGCCACGTAAACATCCCCTTTGGTTAAGATGTCAATGGGCCATGCATTCGTATTTCCTGTCCTGCCTTGTTTGGCACCACGGTCTTTAATATTTTTTTCCACGTCAGGTCTGCTGGGCATAAACATGGCTGTCACTGCGCGGCCCGCTATCGTAACATCGGGATGAACCATTTTCCAGCTTCCATCAAACTGGTTGGTATATCCATCATTTCTCAAAACCGTCCATGCATCTTCAATAGTAATATTCTTTGCTCTCCTGATCAGGTCATCCGGAATTTTAGGGCGCCCATCTGGAAAGCGTTCACCTTTCCATTCGGAGGTTAAAAAAATCAACTCTTCTTTTGGTATTGTTTGCGCCTGTAATCCGCCAGGGCTATAACATCCAAACAATAGGAGGCATAAGATTATTTTTTGTTTCACTTGTTGGTAAGTTAATCGTTATCCTGCCGGCAGGTAGGCGTGAGTGTGAGCGTGGGTGTGACACTCCCCTGGCCCCTCTCAAGAGGGGAAGGTGCGGGAGTGGATATGCATAAATATTCACTATTCACCATTTACTATTCACCATTTACTATTTACTCATTTCAATTTCCTTTGTGAACCTCTGTGCCTCCTTTGTGGCTCTTTGTGCCACAACTGCATTTCATCAATCATTGCTCATTATTTATTCCATAACGGGCTTGAAATTCCATTCAGGTCATAGACAACCTTACCGTCTCGAACGGTGAGCTCGCAATCAAGCTTCTGATCCCCATCCATTCTGAACCCCGAAGAATCAATAAAACCAAATTTACCTTTGCGAAGACTTAATAATGCTATGTCAGCCCCGGCGCCTACAGATAAATGACCCAAGTCTTCACGATGAATAACTTGAGCCGGTTTCCAGGTGGAGGCTGCTACCACTTGTTGTACACTCATGCCCATGTTCAAAAATTTAGACATGACGTTCAGCTGATCTTTCATACCAGCATTCATACTTCCGGTATGGTAGTCGGTGCTGATAGTGTTCGGTAAAAAGCCACTCTTCATGGCAGGAATAGCCTGTGAAAACCGGAAACTTCCTCCGCCGTGACCGACATCGAAAATAATCCCCCGCTTCTGAGCATCCACGACAAAGGGACGCAATTTTCCCAGTTCATCCACGATTGGCATTCGCGAGGTTAGTTGGGAAAATGTATGAGTGAAAATATCTCCGGGACGAAGATGCTTCATAAAAAGTTCTTCTATTGAAAGTGGGGGAACGTTGCCACCAAAATCAATCATCACCGGAACGTTCGCTACCTTTCCTGCCTCTACTGCGCGATCAACAGGGTCCCATTCCTTTCCCATGTAGTGAGCCACTTTAATACCTACGATCTCCTTATTTTGTTTCACGACCATGGCCGTCATCTTAGCATCCATATCGCTCAGGTTTTGTTCATATGGACCTCCACGCATACCCTCGCCAACAATATTAAGAAGCGATAGTACTCGAGTCTTAGAATGATTGATGGTCTGCTCCTTGAATTTGGAAAAAGTTTTCCAGCCTGCTCCGCCAGCATCAACAACGGTAGTCACACCGCTGCGGAAAGTAAATCCATCTGGCGGGAGGGCCTCAAATCCATCACCCAAATAATGGTCTTCTTGTGTTCCAAAAAAATTATGAAAATGGATATCGATCAGGCCCGGCATAACATAAAGTCCTTTTGCATCAATAACCTGGGCCTGTTTTGCCTCTATATTTTTTGCAATCAGTACAATTTTATCCCCTCCGATAGCCACATCCATGAGCTCATTGATATTATTTTTAGGATCAATCAGATGTCCTCCCTTAATAACAATGTTATAATCCTGTGCCCGCGAAGGGTTTCCGAAAACAAAGAGGATTAATATTAAAAGAAGTATTTTGTGACGCATGGCTCAGGATTTTTAAATTTTAAAAGGTGGTCTTCATTCGAAACAAACAGCAAACGGTTTTAGATATAAGCAATACAATCTATCTCCACCAATGAATCTCCGGGAACACCGCCATATACTGCTACCGTGGTACGCACAGGGGGTTTGCTGCCGAAACGGCCTTTATACGCTTCATTCATCGCTTTATAATCATTCAGATCATGGAGGAATACACTACACTTCAGGACTTTTTCCATAGAGGATCCTGCTTTGATCAATTCTTTCTCCACTTCATCCAGCACATGCTTGGTATGGGCTGTTATGTCCCCATCAAAATGGGCTCCCTTACCGGCGACAAAAACTAGATTTCCAAACTTGGTTGATCCTGAAAAGAGAGGTACATCCTGATCATCCTTTACTACATTGAATACTTCTTTTTGAGGAGTGGCATCAGCTTTTGCCTTCGTGGCTACGCCAAGCCCGGCAATACCGGCAAGGGAGGCGAAAAGTTTTTTTAACGTAGATCTTCTTTGCTCTTTCATGTTGTTAGAATTTAAATATTGGATATTAGATATTGGATATTGGATATTGGATCACTACTTGGTAGTTAGGGTGTTTCTGATTTTCTTCACTTCTTCTGGTTTAACTTCGCTGGCTTTGCCGAAATTTTGCCTGATGTAAGTGAGTACGCTGGCAACTTCTTCATTACATAAGAGCTATGTTGACGCATTGCATTAATAAAATTTTCTCTGTATACCCTAATACTTCCTTCTAACCCATTTAATACCACTCCGATCAGCCTCTTGCTATCTTCTGTTACCCAATCCGTGGCTGGCAACGCCGGGAACCTACCCAACACACCCTTATCAGGACTAATACTGGAAATGCAGATAGGCGCTGAATAAGAAAGCAGATGATCACCGGGGTTAAAACAAATATATAATTTCATTCTCTTATAAACTCATACTAATTCCTTCCGCTCATGGAAAAAGTGTTCAAAATTTTTAACTGAAGCAGTGCACACACGCACACCATTTTAATAGATATTCTTCTGGTTCAATTATCTACTGAACATTGCCACAATTCGCCGCTTATACTGAGCAACCTTCATAGAGCAATACATATCGTTCTCATTCCTAAAATCAATCTTCAATATTTGTTTAACGTGTCGAAAATAAAAGGGAATCTATCGCAAGGCCAACATCCAGTTCATATTCAGTGATACATGACAAAAGAAAACTTCGAAATAAATCTTATGCCGGTTTTTTGTTTTTATCACTACCTTCAAAATAAACTATACTCTAATGAAGGGAAGATTGAAAGCCTCCGTCACATCCTACTCAGCATGGACGATCGCGTTTTTTGTAGTAGGTATATTTATCGCCGTTTTGCCCCTTTCTGCCCAGAAGAAGGTCAGAAAGAAATTGCCAACAAACACGGCTGAACAAAACATTATTCTCACAGAGAATGAAATGAGCCGCTACCGGATCATTGTGCCGTCTACTGCAACTCCATATGAAATGATGGCTTCAACAGTGCTTCAGCGCTACTTGCTCGAGATCTCAGGTGTAGCTTTAGCAATCATACCGGCCGACAAAGGAAGGAGCCCTTACGAAATCGTGTTAGGTCAGAATGAGCGACTGGACGAACTGAAAACGGGTATCAATCTGAATGCCCTGAAGGAAGATGGATTCGTCATCAAGACAGACAGTATGCGCCTGATTATTGCCGGAGGAAATGAAAAAGGAACGCTCTATGGTGTATATACTTTCCTGGAAGAATATCTTGGCTGCAGAATGTATAGCCCCAAGGTAAAGTTGATACCAGAACAAAAACGCATCACCCTGGGTAAGATTAACAACATGCAAGTCCCTACTATTGGATTCCGGGACACGCACTATCGTGTGACATGGGATGCAGAATACACAGATTGGCATAAGCTTGACCACGATGCAGATGGCGGACGTCCCGACTGGGGAATGTGGGTACATACCTTTAATGAACTTGTCTCTCCGGAGACATACTATCACGACCATCCCGAATATTTTTCAATGGTGAAAGGCAAACGGATCCCAACGCAGCTCTGCCTCACAAATCCTGATGTACTGGAAGCCGTCACTCAAAACCTGCGCCGTAAAATTGCTCAAAATCCGACCGCCCTTTATTGGTCTGTAAGCCAGAACGACAACAAAGACTACTGCACGTGTGACAACTGCCGCGCAATCGATGAACGCGAAGGATCACCTTCCGGCTCCATTATTTATTTTGTCAACAAAGTCGCTGATCAGTTTCCCGACAAAATGATCTCAACGCTTGCCTACGAATATGGACGACATGCGCCGAAGACGTTGCGTCCCCGGGAGAATGTCAATATCATGCTCTGCAGCATCGAGGCGTACCGTGATAAGCCTATTACGGAAGACCCAAAGAGCGCAGATTTTGTACGGGATGTGGAGGATTGGGGTAAAATCGCAAAAGACATTATTGTGTGGGATTACGTCATCCAGTTTAATAACCTGATCAGCCCCTTTCCAAACCTGCACGTCTTAAAACCCAACATTCAGTTTTTTGCCAAACACGGCGTGAATGCCATGTTTGAGCAGGGCAACCGCGAAGTCGGTGGAGAATTCTCCGAGCTACGGGCTTATTTGATCTCAAAACTCTTGTGGAATCCTGATGCCAATGTTGACACCCTCATGAACGATTTTCTTCGTGGGTATTATGGTGCAGCGGGTAAGTCTATACGGCAATATATAGATGAGATGCGTGGATCCCTTCTCCAGTCGGGCCAGCCGCTTCGTATCTTTGGAACACCCAACGAAGCCGCCACCAGCTACCTGACACCAACCCTGATCGAACGTTATGAAACTTTATTCAATACGGCCGAAAAAGCAGTAGCCACATCACCGGAAATTCTTGAGCGCGTGAAAATCGCCCGTCTTCCGCTCGAATTCGCCATTATGGAACAGGCGAAGAAAACATTTTCCGGAAACCGTGGCGTGTTTGAAAAAGTGAATGGGCACTGGGAAGTTCGGACCACCATCCGTGCAAAGATTGATCCCTTTACAGACTTATGCATTCGTCAGGGTGTGACACAAGTAAAAGAATGGAGTACCTCACCGGAAGAATATCGTTCAGCGATGTACCGGCTCTTTTCTCAAGGTATGAACGAACATCTTGCCTATGGCAAAAAAGTGAAGTTCTTGAGCCCTGATCCGGCCCGCCTTCCGGCCAACGCAGAAAAGATGCTGACAGACGGTATTCGTGGAAGTCACGATTATGACTATAACTGGCTGGCCTTCTATGGGCAAGACCTGGAAGTGGTTATTGACCTGGAAGAAGTAAAGAAAGTACGGCGAATTGAATCGGCCTACTATCAGTATGGCTTTTGGCTCAGGCTTCTGCCGAAAAAAGTCGAGTACTTCCTTTCAGAAAATGGAGAACGTTTTGAACTTGCCGGAACAGTAGACAATACGTTACCTATTGATCAGTACGGTGGGCAACAACGCGACTTTATCGCTGAATTCACCCCGCGAAATGCACGTTATGTCAAAGTAAAAGCACA